>OFGR01000122.1_pt1 | contig 78800 bp, 79 predicted proteins | sample 1521811 | NCBI WGS metagenome assembly OFGR01 (sample SAMEA3504098, study PRJEB24116) | mouse gut metagenome | biome: mouse gut; feature: mouse-associated habitat; material: faeces | place: Denmark | collected 2011 | reverse complement strand
TAGCAGCTTTGCTGCACGTGCCCCGCGCGGCGAGTAGTGGAGAAGGTCGTTCCCCTACTCGATTGTGAGGAGGAGAGGGTATGATTTAGCGTTTGTGAAAACTCTTAAAACCACAGATTTGACACCATAATAAAATAATTTCATCAAAGGGTAAAACTGAAAATTTGAAAGTTTAACTTGCAGGTTCTGCGCTGCGCAAAACCTGGGACATTGGCGAATCTTAAAAGAACAGTCACAGCAGGGAGGTTTAAAATGATTATAGAAGCAACAAAAAAAATAGTGGAAAATATGGATTTGACAGCAAATGAGGCGGAGCAGGTAATGGATGAGATTATGAACGGAGAGGCGGAACAGATTCATATGGCATCCTTCCTTACCGCGCTTCGTATGAAAGGGGAGACAATTGAAGAAATTACGGCTTTTGCAAAAGGCATGAGAAAGCATGGCATAAAGGTTCCGGTGAGTGGAGATGTCCTGGAAATTGTTGGAACAGGCGGAGATGAAGCGAATTCTATCAATATCAGTACAACAGCGGCAATTGTTGTCGCCGCATCAGGGTATAAGGTAGCAAAACATGGAAATAGAAGTGTTTCAAGCAAAAGCGGCGCAGCAGATTGCCTGGAAGCGCTCGGAGTGAAGCTGGATCTGGATCCGGAGAAAAATGCGGAAATATTGGAAAAAGGAAATATTTGCTTTATGTTTGCACAAAAATACCATGCAGCAATGCGTTTTGTAGGTCCTGTGAGAAAAGGAATTGGCCTTAGAACGGTATTTAATATTCTTGGTCCCCTTGCAAATCCGGCGGAAGCAAATACGGAACTGATGGGGGTATACAGTGAAACATTGGTAGAACCTTTAGCGCAGGTGCTTTGTAATCTTGGTATAAAGAGAGGGATGGTAGTGTACGGGCAGGACAGATTAGATGAGATTTCTTTAAGCGCGCCTACAACATGCGTTGAGATCAATAATGGTGAGCTGAATAAATATCAGATAACACCGGAACAGTTTGGGTTTCGGCGGTGCAAAAAAGAAGATTTGGCAGGCGGTGATGGAATTGAGAATGCCAGAATTACGGAAAGTATTCTCAAAGGAGAATGTACCGATGCAAAGGCGGATGCCGTAATTTTAAATGCGGGGGCAGGCATTTATCTGATGGGCGGCGCTTCTTCTATTGCGAAAGGAATTGAGATGGCACGCAGCACAATTCAAAGCAAAAAAGCATATGAGACGCTGCAAAATTTCGTGAAGCTCACCAATATGTAGATACAAAAAACAAGGTTTATAGAGAATATGGAAATGAAATCAAAACAGTGGACAGACGAACAGACATATGGAGGAAATATGGCCTGAAGGCAGGTTGGATTTCCTCTGCCGAAAGTATGGGCGTATGGAAGCAGAACTTATAACAGGGGGAGAACAGGAAATGATACTTGACGATTTGACAGCCGCTACGAGAGTAAGGATAGAACAAAAGAAAAAAATACGGTCATTGAAAGAAGTAAAAGAAAATGCGCAGGAAATTGCGGAAAAAGAACAGGAGTTTTCTTTTCCGTTTGAAAAGGCAATTGGAAAAGAGGGCCTCTGCTTTATTTGTGAGGTAAAAAAAGCATCTCCATCAAAAGGAATGATTACTGAAAATTTTCCATATCTTGAAATTGCACAAGAATATGAAAAAGCAGGAGCCGACTGTATTTCTGTACTGACAGAAACGGAATATTTTAAAGGTGAGGACAGATTTCTGGCTGAAATTAGCAGAGAGGTCTCAATCCCGGTGCTCAGGAAAGATTTTATCATTGATCCTTATATGATTTATGAAGCGAAACTCTTGGGAGCATCTTGTGTGCTTTTGATAGCGGCTCTGCTGGACACCAATACAATCAAATATTATTCGGCTATATGTGATGAGCTGGGGCTTTCAGCTTTATTGGAGGTGCATAATGTGCTTGAAGTACAGAGAGCGCTTGATGCAGGTGTAAGGATGATAGGTGTGAATAACAGGGATTTAAAAACATTTACAGTAGATATCCATAACAGTATCAGGCTCAGATCACTGATTCCTTCGAACATATTATTTGTGGCGGAGAGCGGTATCAGAACAGCGGCGGATATACAGGCGCTCAAAGATGCAGGTGTGAATGGGGTGCTGATTGGTGAAACCTTGATGAGAAGCAGCGATAAGACACAGACGCTCAAACAGCTAAAAGGTGTGAATTAAATGACAAAAATAAAAATATGTGGGTTAAAAACATTGGAAGATGCACAAAAAGTTAATTTGTATATGCCGGAATATGTCGGTTTTGTGTTTGCCAATACCAAAAGATTTGTTACAGACGAGCAGGCGCTGGTGATAAAGCGGGCGCTTGACAAACGGATTCAGACAGTCGGCGTGTTTGTTGACGATTCGATGGATCATATTATCAGTTTGTGCAGCAAAAACATTATTGACCTAGTACAGCTTCACGGGAATGAGTCTGAGGAATACGTCAAAAAATTAAAAAATCAAACCAATGCTGCTGTGATAAAAGCAATAAAAGTACAAAGTGTTAAGCAAGTGCTGCATATGATGTCAGAAGAAGCAGACTTTCTGTTATTTGACACCTACAAAAAGGCGTATCTGGCGGTACTGGAGAACGGTTTCCGCTGGAAGTATTAAAAGACAGCCTGTATGCTTTAAAGGAAAGAAACAGAAGAATAAAGCCTTATTTTCTGGCAGGAGGTTTTAACAGCGGTAATGTGGAAGAGGCGATCAGACAGATGGGATGTTATGCAGTTGACGTCAGTACGGGCGTCGAAACAAACGGAGTGAAGGATGGCGTTAAAATAAAGCAGTTTATAGAAAAAGTGAGAACGATATACAGTGTTTAAACAGTTTTGAAAGGAGATTTTTGAAAATGGAAGAAAAGAAAGGCAGATATGGTATTTATGGCGGGCAATATATACCAGAAACACTTATGCCTGCTGTGCAGGAGCTTGAAAGAGCATATGAAACCTATAAAAAGGACCCAGAGTTTCAAAAGGAATTGAAGGATTTAATGGAACAATATGCAGGAAGACCTTCGCTGTTGTATTATGCAGAGAAAATGACAAAAGATTTGGGTGGCGCCAAGATTTATTTGAAGAGAGAGGACCTAAACCATACTGGTTCGCACAAGATTAACAATGTTCTTGGGCAAGCGCTTTTAGCAAAAAAGATGGGAAAAAAGCGTATTATTGCGGAGACCGGAGCTGGTCAGCATGGTGGGGCGGCTGCCACTGCTGCTGCGCTTATGGGGATGGAATGTGAGATATTTATGGGAAAGGAAGATACTGACAGGCAAGTATTAAACTGCTATAGAATGGAACTTTTGGGAGCAAAAGTACATCCTGTAACTTCTGGGACAATGACATTAAAAGATGCAGTTAACGAAACGATGAGGGAATGGGCATCAAGAATGGATGATACATTGTATGTTCTGGGTTCTGTTATGGGACCGCATCCATTTCCAATGATTGTCCGGGACTTCCAGAAAGTGATTGGAGAGGAAATCAAAGAACAGCTTATGGAGATGGAAGGAAAGCTTCCTGATGCAGTGATTGCCTGTGTTGGCGGCGGAAGTAATGCAATGGGTTCTTTTTTTGAATTTATTCCTGATACAAGCGTGAAATTGATAGGCTGTGAGGCTGCAGGTCTTGGCGTTGACAATCCTAAAAATGCTGCGACAGTTGCCAATGGGAGTATTGGGATTTTTCATGGCATGAAATCATTGTTCTGCCAAGATGAATATGGACAGATAGCCCCTGTCTATTCAATCTCAGCGGGACTCGATTATCCTGGTATCGGTCCTGAACATGCCAATCTAGAAGCGTTAGGACGGGCGCAGTATGTGCCTATAACAGATGAAGAGGCTGTGAGGGCATTTGAATATTTATCAAGGACAGAAGGAATTATTCCAGCTATCGAAAGCGCACATGCAGTTGCATATGCAAAGAAACTAGCGCCAACTTTGAAAAACGATCAGATTATTGTTGTTACCATTTCCGGACGTGGGGATAAAGATGTAGCAGCAATTGCACGATATAGAGGCGTAGAAATATTTGATTAATTAAGAATTATTTGAGGAGGCAAGGGGATTTATATGAGCAGAATCAGTAAAGCATTTGAAAATAAAAAGGCATTTATCGCATTTATAACAGGAGGCGATCCAGATTTGGAAACAACGGAAGCGCTTATTCCCAGGATGGCGGAAGCAGGTGCAGATATCATAGAAATCGGCATACCGTTTTCTGATCCGATTGCGGAGGGAACCGCTATACAGGCAGCAGACGAGAGAGCGCTGAATGCAGGAACAACAACAGACAAACTTTTTGAGATGATAAAACGCGTGCGCGCGAAAGTCGATATTCCATTGGTGTTTATGACATATATCAATCCAATTTATGCGTATGGAACAGAAAAGTTTGCCCAAAAATGTGCAGAATGTGGAATTGACGGAATGATTGTTCCAGATGTTCCTTTTGAAGAAAAAGAAGAGGTTGACAGTATTTGTGAAATGGCTGGAATTGAGCTGGTTTCTATGATTGCACCGACATCAAAAGAGCGCATTGGCATGATAGCCAGTCAGGCAAAGGGCTTTTTGTACTGTGTGTCTTCGCTGGGGGTTACAGGTATCAGAAGCAGGATTACGACAAATATAAAAGAAATGATTGAACAGGTTAGAACCGTGTCAGATATTCCATGCGCAGTTGGATTTGGCATTGCAACACCCAAACAGGCGCATGAGATGGCAGAAGTATCGGACGGTGCAATTGTAGGAAGCGCAATTGTAAAAATGATAGAGAAATATGGCAAGAATTGTATAGAACCAGTCTGCGAATATGTAAAAGAAATGAAAGCCGGGATTTAAAATAAACGCCTTGTATTGCCGTAATTTCAAAACCGAGTAGGGGAACGACCTTTTCCACTACTCGCCGCGCGGGGCACGTGCAGAAAAGCTGCTGATTTCCTTGCGTGCCCCTGTGCATTAAAAAGCAGATGACGGGAATCGAACCCGCCTCCTCAGCTTGGGAAGCTGATGTTCTACCAATGAACTACATCTGCATAAAAGTATCATAGCATCATTTTTTGAGAAATGCAAGAAAAATTTTTATCCCAGAACCGTTCAGCCATGCAAAATTGAATATACGACCCGGCGACTTATGAATGGGCATGACTGAACGGTTACGTAAGATGATGAAATTTTACCTATCACTGGAACGGAGTTCTCAATAATAATACATAATTCTTCTCGTTTTGGGAAACATAAGACAGCAGTGATACAAATATTTTTTTCAAAAGGAGATATTTATGGAACAGAGATTTTTTAGTTGTGAAAAATGTGGAAGTATATTGACTGGAAGAGGAGAACATGAGGGTAAAGTGGAGTGCTGCAACGGTGAGATGAAAGAAATAATTCCAGGAACTACAGAAGCAGCACAAGAGAAACATATCCCAGTTTACCATGTTGACAAGAACATTGTGACAGTATCAGTTGGTTCTACAGAACATCCTATGACATCAGAACATTATATAGAGTGGGTTGTATTGCAGACAAAACAGGGCGATCAGAGAAAATATCTAAAGCCTGAGAATAAACCCGAAGTAAAATTTGCACTTTGCGATGGAGATGAAGTGGAAGCGGTCTATGCATACTGCAATCAGCATAGCTTATGGAAAACAAACTAAACGCACTGTCATTACCACAAATAAAAGTGGGGGTAGATATGTAAATTTGCAGATTGAGCGCGCAGGCGCTCAATTTTTTATGGAATAGAAAAGTGCGATAGTATAAATCATTGAAACAAAAAACGAAGTTTTTTGCAGATTGAGCGCGCAGGCGCTCAATTTTTTGATGTTGGAAAGGCACTTAAACGCTAAGTGGCTCATAGAATAAGATAAATGAGTCCCGGGGGCGTTTCTTGAAAACCTTTGAGCAACCTTTATCTGCCAAGGAAGAGACTGAATATCTGGCAATAATGAACGGTGAGGATATGGAAGCTGCCTATATGGCAAGGCAGATCCTGATAGAAAGAAATCTGCGCCTTGTGGCGCATGTGTCTAAAAAATACATAGGTTGTGGGGAGGATATGGAGGACTTAATATCAATAGGAACCATAGGGCTTATCAAGGCAGTGAATACATTTAAAGCAGAAAAAGGCAGCAGGCTTGCTACCTATGCGGCCAAATGTATTGACAATGAGCTTTTAATGATGTTTCGGGCAAGAAAAAAAGTGACACGAGAAGTATCTCTATATGAACCTATCGGAACAGACAAGGAAGGAAATGAGATAAACCTGATTGATGTATGTGAGCAGGAGCAAAGAGATGTCATAGATGATATGGATATGCTGGCGAAACTCAAATGCTTGTCACATCTCATTGACGAAAAACTAGACGACAGAGAACGTGAGATTATAAAAATGCGATATGGAGTGCACGGAAAAAGCTTTACAGGTGAGGAAATGACGCAGAGAGATATAGGAAACCTGCTTGGTATCTCAAGAAGCTATGTATCGCGAATTGAAAAGAGAGCTTTGGCAAAACTCAAAAAAGGGTTAGAAGAGGAAAAATTATTCTAACCTGTATTATTTTTTACATTTCAAGGTCTGTTTTTTACATTTGCGTTGAAATCGTCTGCTGCCTATGTTATATAGTAAACAACTTATGCAGACAAAGGAGCAATAATGAATGTATAGCAGGGTAGTAACAGGTGCTGTAGCGGGGATTGAAAGCATACTTGCCACAGTCGAAGTAGATGCATCAAAAGGGATGCCGGGTTTTGAAATGGTAGGACAATTAAATAATGAGGTGCGGGAGGCAAGGGAGCGTGTCAGAGTGGCGCTCAAAAATGCTTCCATCGACATACCGCCCATGCGGATCACCGTAAGCATATCTCCGGCAGAGATAAAAAAAGAAGGTGCGTCCTATGATTTACCAATCGCTATAGGGGTGCTTGTCTCGCTGGGCATGATACCAGAAGAAGGAATTCGAAATACACTGATTATAGGGGAGCTTGGCCTAAATGGTGAGGTCAGAACCGTAAAAGGTGTGCTGCCGATTGTGAGAAAAGCAAAACTTGAAAAAATAAGCAGATGCATCGTGCCGTTGGCAAACGTAAGAGAAGGCGCAATCATAGATGGAATTGAAATAATTGGAGTAGCGAATTTGTCGGAGACAATAGAATATTTGAGAGAGGTTGAAGAACGCAAAACACAAAGGATAACACCTGCTATTCAAACTGGTATGAATGACTGCGAAGAACTGGATATAGATGTGGATTTTGCAGATATCAATGGTCAGGCAGCCGTGAAGCGTGCAGTGGAGGTTGCGGCATCGGGCTTTCATCATATACTGATGATTGGGCCGCCGGGAGCTGGAAAAACAATGATTGCTAAGCGTATCCCAACAATTCTGCCCGACCTGTCTATGGAAGAAAGTCTTGAAGTATCTACAATTTACAGTGTAGCTGGTCAGCTTGATGACAAAAGGGCACTGATTACAAAACGACCGTTTTTAGATCCGCACCATACGATATCGATGCAGGCACTCGCAGGCGGAGGACGCATACCAAGACCAGGGATAATATCATTGGCACACAGAGGTGTGCTGTTTTTGGACGAGCTTCCAGAATTTAGGCGAAGCACCTTGGAAATTCTCAGACAACCGCTAGAGGACAAGCGTATCCATATTGCCAGAACATATGGAAGCTTTGTATATCCGGCAGATTTTATGCTGATAGCTGCTATGAATCCCTGTCCGTGTGGGTATTATCCCGATAGAAACAAGTGCACTTGTTCCGAGTCTGAAGTGAAAAAGTATCTTTCGAGGATATCAGGACCTATTATGGACAGAATAGACGTTATGACAGAGGCGCCAAAAGTAGATATCCGACAGTTATCTGTGAAAATGCACAATGAGAGCAGCAGTGAGATTCGCGGACGTGTGCTGGAGGCACGGGAACGCCAGAAATACCGATATAGCAACACACGGTATCAGTTCAATGCAGAACTTGGGGCAGGTGATATTATGAAGTATTGCCCGCTTGGAACAAAGGAGCAAAAAATGATGGAGGAGGCCTTTGATAAAATGAATTTGTCTGCACGTTCTTATCACAAAATAATAAAGGTTGCAAGAACAATTGCAGATCTTGATAACGCAGAAAATATCAATACCAGTCACTTAAGCGAGGCAATTTGCTATAGAATGAATGACAGTGTATATCATCGATAAAGGCAACCGTAGAACACAAAAATACATTTAAAAGCGAATCTTAGGTACAAAAATGACAAAAAGTATGAATAATTTGGAAACCAACAAAGTAGAATTGGAACAGAAAATCTATGCCTGCTGGCTGGATACGATCTATTGGCTTGCAAGCGGAAGCAAATATAAACTTCTTGAAGCAGCAGGGAGCGCAAAAAGTATCTATGATATGTCAGAGAAGGAAGTGGAGGCTATTGCAGGAACAAAGTGCAGAGAACGGTTTCTACAGCACAAAAAACTGCATCATCCCCAAAAAGTATGGAATGGTATCACAAAACTTGGGATAAGCTATACTTACTGTCAGGCATCAGATTTTCCACAAAAGCTTATAAAAATACCAGACCCTCCCTTTGGAATGTTTTATAAAGGTAAACTGCCCGATAAAAAGACACCGGCTGTTGCAATGATTGGCGCTAGAAAGTGCAGCGAATATGGCAGGTGTATGGCGGAGCGTTTTGCACAGGAATTCACATCATATGGGATTGATATTATCAGTGGTATGGCGTCGGGAATTGATGGTATCAGCCAAGAAGCCGCTGTCAATGCAGGAGGCGCCTCTTATGGCGTGCTTGGATGTGGTGTAAATGTTGTATATCCAAAAACAAATGAATCGTTGTATAGGAAACTTCTCGAAAAAGGAGGAATTTTGTCTGAATATCCGCCAGGAATGGAGCCAAGACCTATGCTTTTTCCGCCAAGAAATCGTATTATCAGTGCACTGTCAGATGTTGTTTTGGTCATAGAAGCAAGGCAAAAAAGCGGAACATTGATTACTGTGGATATGGCATTAGAACAGGGCAAAGAAGTTTATGCAGTACCGGGCAGGTGTACAGATGGACTCAGCATGGGTTGCAATGCACTTTTGCGCCAAGGAGCAGTGGCAGCGACAGCACCAGAGGATATTATTGAAGATATGCATTGGAAGGTTATGACGAATTTTAAGAAGAACAGGGATGCGCAAAAAGAGATGACAAAACAAATAAAGAGCGGACTCTCTCAAACAGCGCAAAATATCTATCGTGTTTTGGATATTCAGTCTGTTCCAAAGGATACAATCATCATAAAACTTGCGCAGCAGGGCTGTAAAGATACAATGTCCCAAATTTATCAGGGACTTGCAGAATTAGAATTAAAAGGACTTGCAGTTTGTCAGGGCGGATGTTACAGCCTGCCGTAAATGCATGCGTTAGTACAGTACAATTCTTAAAAAATATAAAATATTACTTGCCATGATAAAAAAATTAGGTTATAGTGATTAACATTGGTAACAGTGTGGCAAGAGCAGACTGTTACCAGAGCGTGTTTCAAACACGCTCATGCTGAATGCCCATTTTAGTAGGTAAAAGCAGGAGTATCAATGGTTTAGGATAAGAGGTAACAGTATGGCAAAGTATTTGGTAATAGTAGAGTCGCCTGCGAAAGTTAAGACAATCAAAAAGTTTCTGGGTGCGAATTATGAGGTATTGGCAAGCAACGGTCATGTACGTGATATGCCAAAAAGCCAACTGGGATTTGACGCAGCGAATGATTATGAACCGAAATATATTACAATCCGGGGCAAGGGAGACATTCTCGCAAACCTTAGAAAGGAAGTAAAAAAGGCTGAGAAAATATATCTTGCAACCGACCCGGACCGCGAAGGAGAAGCAATATCCTGGCATTTGTATATTGCATTAAAATTAGAAGATAAAAAAGTCTATCGCATTACATTTAATGAAATTACAAAAAATGCGGTGAAGGATTCACTCAAAAATCCAAGAGAGATTGACATGAAATTGGTAGACGCACAGCAGGCAAGACGGATGCTCGACAGAATGGTGGGATACCGTATATCACCGCTTTTGTGGGCAAAGATAAAAAGAGGGTTAAGCGCTGGCCGTGTGCAGTCTGTTGCGCTTCGAATCATATGCGACAGAGAAGATGAAATCAATGCGTTTATTCCAGAGGAGTATTGGACGCTTGAAGCTGCCCTCAATATCAAAGGGGAAAAAAAGCCTTTGATGGCAAAATATCATGGAATTGGTGAAAAAAAAGCAGAAATTTCCTCTAAAGAAGAGATGGATCAGATTCTAAAGGAACTGCAAAATGCAAAATTTGAGGTTGTAGATATCAAGAAAGGCGAGCGGATCAAAAAGGCGCCTATGCCATTTACAACTTCAACGCTTCAGCAGGAAGCGAGTAAGGTTTTGAACTTTTCGACGCAGAAGACAATGCGTCTTGCACAGCAGCTCTATGAAGGTGTTGAGATCAAGGGACAGGGAACAGTTGGTATTATCACATATTTAAGAACGGATTCTACCAGAGTGTCTGATGAAGCGGCAGCATCTTCAAGAGACTATATTATTCAAAATTATGGAGCAGAGTATGCAGCAGAAACGATAACAGAAAAGAAAAAAGAACAAAAGATACAAGACGCACATGAAGCAATCCGCCCTACGGATATCAAGAATATTCCTGCAAATATAAAGGATTCTTTGTCGCGTGACCAATTTAGACTGTATCAGCTTATATGGAAGCGGTTCACAGCAAGCCGCATGGCTCCTGCCAAATATGCGACGACTTCTGTGAAGATAGATGCAGATAAACACCGCTTCACAGTAGCGGCTTCAAAGCTTAGTTTTGATGGGTTTATGAGTGTATACAAAGAAGATGATGAGGACAAAACAGAATCCAATACACTTGTAAAGGATATCACAAAAGAAACTGATTTGACATTGAAATCGTTTGAGCCAAAGCAGCATTTTACACAGCCTCCGCCACACTATACAGAAGCGTCGCTTGTAAGAGCACTAGAAGAGTTAGGGATTGGACGGCCGAGCACATATTCACCGACAATTACAACAATTTTAGCAAGACGCTATGTTGTCAAGGAGGACAAAAACCTCTATGTGTCTGAGCTTGGAGAAGTGGTGAACAGCATGATGCGGGACGCATTTTCATCCATTGTGGACGTGAATTTCACAGCCAATCTTGAAGCGCTTTTGGATAAAGTGGAAACGGGCACAATCGGATGGAAAACGGTGGTTTCTAATTTTTATCCCGACCTCGATGAAGCAGTGAAAAAGGCGGAGAAAGAACTTGATGAAGTAGAGATAGCAGATGAAGTATCTGACGTTGTGTGCGATGTCTGCGGCAGAAATATGGTGATAAAATACGGACCGCATGGAAAGTTTCTCGCATGTCCAGGATTCCCTGACTGCAAAAATACAAAACCGTATTTTGAAAAAATTGGGGTTGCCTGCCCTAAGTGTGGCAAAGAAATTGTGATCCGAAAGACAAAAAAAGGTAGAAAATATTATGGATGTGAAGCAATACCAGAGTGTGATTTCATGGTATGGCAGAAACCATCAAAAGAGCCCTGTGAACAGTGCGGCGGCATTATGCTGATAAAAGGAAATAAACTTGTCTGTACAGATGAACAGTGCGGATATGTAAAGAAAATAGAGAATCATCAATAGAAAAAAACGAGTGCAAATGGAGTGTATTTGTGCTCGGCTTTTTTCTTTTAGGAAATTGCAGTAGAGTATATCATTGAAATAAAATGCGTAGCTTTTTGCAGATTGAGCACACTGGCGCTCAATTTTTTATATAAATAATAAAAAATAGATACATTTATAAAATATCTGTGAAATTGGACCCATTTTTTGAATAATTTACCACTTCTATTGAATAATTTATTCTTTTGTGCTAAAATTAAATAATATAAATAAGGTTTTGTACTAATGTTCAAAAGTTTGTTGAAATCGAAATAGAAGACATGGAGGTTTACTATGGGTAGTGTACAATTGCTAGACAAAACTAGAAAAATCGGAAAACTTTTACACAATAATAATTCAAGCAAAGTGGTTTTTAATGATATCTGCAAAGTAATTCGTGATATTGTAAATTCAAATGTGCTCGTTATTAGCAAAAAAGGTAAAGTTTTAGGTATAGGCAACTGCGAAGGAGTAGATGTATTAAGGGAGTTGGTTGAGGATACTGTGGGCGGTTTCATTGATCCGATGCTGAATGAAAGACTTCTTGGAATCTTATCTACAAAAGAAAATGTAAATCTTGCAACACTTGGTTTTGAAAGTGCGGATATCCGAAAGTTTCAAGCAATTATCACACCAATTGAGATAGCAGGGGAACGTTTAGGAACTTTATTTATTTATAAGTGCAATGAACAGTACGATATTGATGATATTATATTATGTGAGTATGGTGTAACCGTGGTTGGACTTGAGATGCTTCGGGCAGTGAGTGAAGAGAGCGCGGAAGAAAGCCGCAAGGTGGCCGTTGTCAAGTCTGCGATCTCAACATTGTCATTCTCTGAGATGGAAGCAATCACACATATTTTTGATGAACTGAATGGTACAGAGGGTATTCTTGTAGCCAGCAAGATTGCGGACCGTGTTGGTATTACTAGGAGCGTTATTGTCAATGCGCTCCGCAAGTTTGAAAGTGCCGGCGTGATTGAGTCACGTTCTTCTGGTATGAAAGGGACATATATCAAAGTGCTTAATGATGTTGTGTTTGAAGAGGTAGAAGCGCTGAAACGTCAACTCAACAAATAACTTTCAAGAGAATTCTGCAAGTGCGACAGTTGTTAGAAAAATTTGAAAAAAATAAATAATTACAAAAAAGGCTTATTTCCAGGAAAGATAAGTCTTTTTTTTCTGCTCAAAACAGGAAAATAAGGGATTTACATAACAAAAATAATAAAATTTACATAATGTTGCAGAAATAATAAAAAAAATACTTGAAATATTCTGAAAATAATCTATAATAGAGTAAGAACGGAAACATATTATGTAAATTTGTTTGAAAGATAATTGATTTACATATCTTGAAACAAAATGATATAAGGAGGAGTGAATATGTTAGGCGGCACAGGTGTATTTGATTACATTAACCTTTTGGGGACTTCACTGGACGCAGCAGCTACAAGAAATGATATCATTAATAATAATCTTGCAAATGTGAATACCCCAGAATATAAGAGAAAAGATATCCGCTTTGAAACAGAACTAAAGAGTGCATTTGCAAAGTCGGGGCTTGATACTGTAGATGCAAGAGTGAAGAATCTTGACTTGAACGGACTCAAACCGGAAATTTATACAGACTATGCAGAACTTTCTTACCGTTATGATGGAAACAATGTTGACGTGAACAATGAAAATGCTATCCTTGCAAAAAACCAGATAAAATACAATGGTATGATGACATTGCTGAATAAAAATTTCTCGCAGTTGATGTCAGTAATGAAGTAGGAGGGCTGATAAATGGGAATATTTGATTCATTTGATATCAGTGCATCTGGAATGTCAGCCGAAAGATACCGCATGGATATTATTTCACAGAATATGGCGAACGCACATACAACAAGAACGGAAGATGGCACGCCATATGTCAGAAAAGTGGTTACTTTCCAGGAAAAGACTGATACAAAAAACAGAAAATTTTCGCATGTGTTAGATTCCGCATTTAGCAATCTGAGCGGTAGACCATTAGGAGGAACCAATTCTGCGGAATTGACAAGTCCGGGAACTGGCGTCAAGGTTGGCGGTTTGTACGAAGATACCTGGACAGAAGAGGTTATGACGTATGACCCGGAGCATCCGGACGCAGATGAGAACGGATATGTTCATTATCCAAATGTCAATATTATTACAGAAATGACAAATATGATTGATGCAAGCCGTGGATATGAAGCAAATCAGGCTGCTTTTGAAGCAACTAAGTCAATGGCAAGCAAAGGTTTGGAAATGAATTTCTAAAATGCATTCAAAATGTTGGGGATACATTTTGGCGCAGTAAATGCGTATTTCTAATTATAAAATTTAGGACGATTATAGTAAATTGTTTTGATGTATGCAGGCGCGTAAGGAAACTGGCAGCTTTGCTGCCAGGCGTTCTGTACATGATGATAAAGGAATTGTTAAGGGAGTATGGGAGGAATAAACAATGACAATAACAGCAGCAAATGACATCAATAACTTGTATAATATCAATTCAGATGCAGTAAAGAGTTCTTTTTATGGCACTGGGACAGAAAACGATGGAAAAAAGGCAAATCTTTTTGGTTCGATTCTGAATGCAGCAGTAAGCAATATAACAGATACCAATACAGCATTGTCAAACCAGGAAAATGAAGTTGTCAAATGGGCAATGGGAATTTCGGACAATACACATGATTTGACAATGGCAGTTGGAAAAGCACAGACAGCGCTTGAATATACAATAGGACTGAGAGATAAGCTTTTGGAAGCCTACAAAGAAATCATGCAGATACAGATTTAATAAGTACAAAACAGATACGATGTAACGGATTACAGGGGAATTAAGAGGGATAAGGAGAGACGCTTGATATGGTTGACAAGGTATTGAATTTTGGAAAAAAAATATTGGACAGGATAAAAGAGTGGTGGAATAAATTCCAGCCGAAGCAGAAAACGTTAATTATTGGAATCGGCGTTGTGATTCTGCTTGCTATAGCAATATTAGTCGCAGTGCTTACAAGAAAACAATACATAAAAGATTTGGTAGTTTGTGAGTCTACGAAAGAAGCAGCCGCAGTCAAGCAATTGCTTGATGACCAAGGTCTTACATATGAAATTTCATCAGACGGGCTGCGTTTTGATATCCTCAAAGAGCAGGAATCAGATGCGAACCTTTTACTTGGAGCAAACAATATTCCAACATCAGCATACACAATTGATGATGTGCTTGATGGAAGCTTTTCTACAACAGAAGCAGATAAGCAGAAACGTTATAAACTTTACCTGGAAAACCAAGTTGAGGAAGATGTTGAGAGCATGAAAGCAGTAAAAACAGCTTCTTGCCAGCTCACAATTCCAGAAGATAATGGCACGCTTATCGCACAGAATCTTGAAACATATGCAAGTGTTCTTCTTGAACTGGATGACACAGTACCTTTTACAGAAGAAAATGCAGCAGCAATTGCAAAAATGGTAGCAACAGGACTTGGAAATGACAGTACAGACAATATAACAATCACAGACTTTGATGGAAAAATTTGGTTCCCTGTAGAGAAAACATACGCTACCATAGAGAAAGCAGACACAATGATGATGCTCAAACAAGAAGCGGAAAGCCTTATCAAAAATGAGGTAAGACAGGTACTTCTTGGAACAAATGAGTTCAACCAGATAGAGGTAGCAACCAATGTTACCATGGACTTCTCACAGAAAGAAATCACACAGCACAATTATTCAACACCAGATGATGCGCATGACCAGGGATTGTATTCTCACAGAGAAGTTTATCAGTCCAATGCAACAGACGGAATCGGTGGTGTACCTGGCACAGACTCAAATTCTGAAACGGATTATATGATTGATGAGTCAACAGGAACCAACAACAGCACTTATGAGGAGCGTGTGGATTATCTTCCAAATGAGGAGATTATTAAGACAACCGCAGCTACAGGAACCATTGAATACAACAACAGTTCTGTATCTGTAGCAGCAGTGAAATATCGTGTGCAAAGAGAAGAAGACGTGAGACTTCAGGGACTTTTGGCCGGTATCACATGGGAAGAATATAAGCTTGCCAACAATGAAAAGGTTAAGCTGGAAATAGATGAAGATTTAGTTAATATGGTAGCCAATGCTACAGGCATACCTGCAAAAAATGTAACATTTGTAGCATATGAGGAAGTTCAATTTATAGATGCTGTAAAATCTACGGTTGAAATCAAAGATATCGTTCAGATTGCTTTGATAGTCATTATTCTGACACTTCTGGCATTTGTAGTACTGATGAGCCTGAGAACCAAGAGAGAAGTTGAGGAAGAGGAAGAGCTTGCAGTTGAAGATTTGCTGCAGTCAAATCAGGAAGAACTTGAATTAATAGAGACAGAACAGAAGTCCGAGGCAAGAAAGCTTATCGAGAGCTTCGTAGAGGAAAATCCAGAGGCAGTAGCTACACTTTTGAGAAACTGGCTCGGTGAGGATTGGGGGTAACTTGTAATGGCGGAAAAGGAAGAATTAAAGGGGATACAAAAAGCGGCTATCTTATTGATAGCCCTTGGACCTGAGAAATCCTCCCTTATTTTCAAACATTTAAAGGAAGATGAAATAGAAGACCTGACGCTTGAAATTGCAAATACCAAAAGCGTTACACCACAGGTAAAAGAAAAGGTAATCAATGAGTTTTATGAAGTCTGTCTGGCTCAACAGTATATTGCCGAAGGTGGTATTGGATATGCCAAGGAACTTTTGGAGAAAGCACTTGGAGCAGACAAGGCGCTGGATGTCATTGGAAAACTGACAGCATCATTACAGGTAAAACCTTTCGAGTTTGTCAAAAAGACAGACGCTTCACAGTTGTTGAACTTTATACAGGATGAGCATCCTCAGACAATTGCTCTGATTTTATCCTATCTGTCAGCAGGGCAGGCAGCAACGATATTGAGCGCCCTGATACCAGAAAAACAGGCGGAAGTAGCAAGGCGTATTGCAACAATGGACAGAACCAGTCCAGATGTCATCAAAGAAGTGGAACGTGTGTTGGAATCAAAGCTTTCTTCTCTTGTAAATCAGGATTACACCATTATCGGTGGCGTAGATGCGGTAGTAGATATCTTGAATACCGTAGACAGAGGAACAGAAAAGCACATTATGGAAACGCTCGAAGTGGAAGAACCAGAACTTGCAGACGAGATCAGAAAGAAGATGTTTGTATTCGAGGATATCTTGCTTCTCGACGACCGTGCAATTCAGCGTGTGCTTAGAGATGTTGACAACAACGATCTGGCCATTGCATGTAAAGGCTCAACAGAAGAAGTACAGAATGCGATTTTCAGCAATATGTCAAAACGTCTTGCAGAAATGATAAAAGAAGATATGGAGTTTATGGGACCTGTCAGAATGAAGGACGTGGAAGAGGCTCAACAGAAGATTGTAAACATTATCAGAAAACTTGAAGATTCTGCGGAGATCGTTATTTCACGAGGCGGAGGTGACGAGATCGTTGTCTAATAATGGTGGCGTATTAAAATCAGGCTGGGTGGTAGTGAACCCGGCCAATACCAGAATTATAGATTCCAATGCACGTGCTGAGGCAAAGCTCAGAGAGCTTGCAGTGGAACTTGCAAAACAATGTGGGGAAGAACCAGATTTTGCAGATGGTTTTACACAGGGCATCGACGCCGTTGAAGTATCCAAACTGATACAAGGTGAGGAAGGAAATATTATCGGGGGCGGTCAGAATGCAAAGGAAGATGTCCAGGGAACAGAGGCTTCTGTGCCAGAACAGCCATCAAAACCATCACAGGAGGAGTTGATAGCCCAGGCTCAGGCACAAATAGAGGCGATGCGGCAGGAAGCGCTTGAACAGATTGAGCAGGCGCGGGTGCAGGCAATCGAAGAAGGCCGAAACCAAGGATATCAAGAAGGTTTCGAGCAGGGACAAAATGATGGATTCGCACAGGGACATCAGGATGGACTTAATAGTGTAGCAGAAGAACGAGAGCGCGTATATGCAGAGGCAAATGAGCAGATTGCTGCAATTGAGCAAGAATATACACAGAAGATAAATGAATTAGAACCGCGTTTTATTGATACCCTGATTGGAATTTATGAGCATATTTTCCATGTAAGCCTCAAAAATTCCAGAGAACTCATTGTCTATTTGATACAAAATACGATGAGAAATATAGAGGGTGGAGGCACTTATTTGGTGCACGTATCCAAGGAAGATTTTCCGTTTGCAAGTATGCAAAAGAGGGAACTTGTCAAGGGAACCAATATTGCGCTTGAAAATGTGGAACTTCTTGAGGATGCGACACTAGAAAAGAATGAGTGCATGATAGAGACAGGAAATGGTGTGTTTGACTGTAGTCTCGGAACACAGCTTGAAGCTTTGAATGAAGAACTGAGGCTTCTGTCATACGAGGCATAAAATAGAGGATACCAGACTTTGGGAAAACATACTAGGGAGTGTGGAAAAGATGGATATAACAATTTCCTTTGAAAAATATCAGACCGTATTGAATAAAAGTTTTTTCAAAAAGCTGGGCAAAGTGGAAAACGTAGTAGGTCTAACAATCGAATCTTCAGGGCCAGATGCTAAAATGGGGGATATGTGCAGAATTTTTACCGATTCCGAAAAAAAGCATGGAATACTTGCTGAGGTGGTTGGATTCAAAGACAAAAAAACACTGCTGATGCCATATGAAGATACAGAAGGTATTGGCCTGGGATGTATTGTTGAGAATATGAACTATCCGCTTAGTGTGTCCGTGGGAGACAGCCTACTGGGAAAAACACTTGATGGACTTGGCAGATGTATTGATGGTTATGTTCCAGATCCTGCTACTGTCAAGAGATATGCATTGGAGGCGCCGCCTCCAGACCCAATGAGCCGGACGATTATCAGCGAAGTGCTTCCGCTGGGTGTGAAGGCAGTAGACGGACTGATCACCGTAGGAAAAGGTCAGCGTATTGGTATTTTTGCGGGTTCTGGTGTTGGAAAATCAACACTTATGGGAATGTTTGCAAGAAATACCAAAGCAGATATCAATGTGATAGCACTGATTGGAGAGCGTGGACGTGAGGTTCGCGAGTTTATAGAGCGTGACCTTGGTGAAGAAGGAATGCGCCGTTCGATTGTTGTGGTAGCGACATCGGATCGGCCGGCGCTGGAACGAAATAAAGCGGCAAAAACCGCAACAGCGATTGCAGAGTATTTCAGAGATCAGGGCAAGGACGTACTTCTAATGATGGACTCTCTCACGCGTTTTTCTATGGCGCAAAGAGAGATTGGATTGGCAACAGGAGAGCCGCCAGTAACAAGAGGTTATCCGCCAAGTGTATACTCAGAAATGCCAAAGCTTCTTGAACGCGCAGGTTGTTCTGAGAAGGGTTCCATCACAGGACTGTATACAGTTCTGGTAGAAGGTGAAGATTTCAATGAACCGATTACAGATACTGCAAGAAGTATTCTTGACGGGCATATCATGCTCACTAGAAAACTTGCCAACAGGAATCATTATCCGGCAATTGACGTACTGCAGAGTATATCAAGATGTATGTCAATGGTGGCGTCAAGAGAACATAAATCAGCGGCGGGCAAGCTCAAAAATATTATGGCGACATATAATGAGGCGGAGGATTTAATTAATATCGGTGCCTACAAAAAGGGAAGCAATCCCAATATTGACAGAGCAATCAGCAAAATTGAAGAAGTCAATGAGTATTTACTGCAAGAGACAGAGGATAAGTTCACTTTTGAGGAAACCGTAGAACAACTTGAGGCAATGTTTGCGAATTAGGTTTGTGCATGCAAAGTCTCTTTATGCCTGACGTATAAGAGTACATTCAAACAAAAAGGGGTAATGAAATGGCAGTATTCCGTTACAAGATGCAGGGGATTCTTGACATCAAGGAAAAACTTGAAAACAAAGCAAAACAGGATTTTGCTGAAGCCAATATGAGACTTGATGCTGAGAAAAAAAAGTTAGAAGAGCTTCATGCAAGGCGGGTGTTTTATATGCAGGAGGGTGTGAAGCTTCGTTCAGAGCTGATTGATGTGCGAAAAATCCGTGAGAATAAAAGAGCAGTGATGAAGATGGATGAATATATCGCGGATCAAATGAAAGAGGTTGCTCGCGCAGCCAAGGTTGTAGAGCGGGCAAGAGCGGCTCTACAAGAACTTATGCAGGAGCGGAAAGCACACGAAAAGCTCAAAGAGAATGCATTTGAGGAGTTTATGAAAGAAGAGCAAGCAGTGGAAATGAAGGAAATCGATCAACTTACTTCCTACACATATGGACAAAAATTGATGGAAAGCAACAGTTCCGGAATCTGAATGATGAAGAAGGAAAAGTGTTATGTGGTCAGTACACTAGTTTGCAGAATCTATGGAAAGGCATGGTTATATCAATATGGCACGCAAGGACGAAAATTTAAGCCCTGATGCACCGGAGATGCAGTTAAAGCAGCTCAGGGAAAATCAAAAGGCATTAAAAAAGGAGCAGAAGAACCAGAAAAAAGAAGCCAGGAAACGCGCAAAAGAGCTGGAAAATCAGGAACGGGAACTGGATGAACAGATAGACGGCACGAACGCGTCGGTTATCGTTGTTACAATATTTATTATTGTCATATGGCTTGGTATCTTGTGCCTGCTTGTGAAAATGGATGTAGGAGGCTTTGGCTCTAATGTATTGGCACCCATGTTGAAGGATGTGCCTGTGATTAACAAGATACTTCCAAATGAAACAGATATAGAGAAAACAAAGGAAAAGTCTTATGGAGGCTACAGCAGTATCAAAGATGCAGTAGACCAGTTAAACCAGCTTGAAAAGCAGCTTGAGCAAGCTCAAAATTCTAATACTGCATATGCTGAGCAGATAGAAGCTTTAAAAGCGGAAGTACAGCGTCTGCAGACGTTTGAAAAAAATCAGGTAGAATTTCAACGCATAAAAGAACAATTCTATGAAGAAGTCGTTTATGCGGAGAATGGCCCTGGAGCACAAGAGTACCGCGCTTACTATGAAGGAATGGACCCAACAACAGCAGAAGCGCTGTACAAACAAGTGGTACAGGAAGAAGCAGTCAATGCCAAAATGAGAGATTATGTGGCAACATACAGCAATATGGACGCCAAAAGTGCAGCAAAAATTCTTGGCGCTATGACAGATAATCTTGACTTGGCAGCAGAAATATTGTCCAATCTTCCGGCAGCTTCAAGAGGTTCTATTATGGGAGAGATGGACCCGGCGGTAGCGGCAAGAATTACAAAAATTATGAATCCAAATAATTAAGGAATTAAAAATAATTACCGATATAATTTATGTGACCTAATATAACGTTTTTTGTATTATTTATATATGAAGGAAACGTTGTATGGTACGCCATAAACCTGGGATATCAAATGTACTGTAAAAAGCAAATTTGTGCAGTATATTTGATATCCCAGGCCAGGAAACATTGTTTATGGCGTGAGATATATAAAAGTACCTTGAAAATTAAAGAGAGGAGGAATGACAATGACAGGAACAGCCCTAAATAGTTCAGCTCTGGACAGAAATTTTACGGTGAATGCATTAGCAAGCAGTAAAAAAACAGCTGATAATTCGCAGAATTTTGGAGACGTTTTTCAAATGACAGCGCAGAAAACCGGGCAGACCCAGGAAGTGAACAACAAGACGACTTATGAGAACAAAAATAATGGCACGCAGAAGAAAATCGAAGACACAAAACCAGCCACTGAGTCAGATAAACTTTCAGGGGACGACAAGGTGGAGTTGGATAAGTCAACAGCCGAAGAGAAGGTGTCAGAAGTCGGCAAAGATCCTGCAGGAACAGAAGTTTTAGGTGAAGAGCCTGTGGACGAGATGACAGCGGAGGAGATTGCAGACGCACTGAGTCAGATTATGGAACAGATAAAAGAAATCTTAGGTATTACTGACGAGGAACTGATGGCAGGTATGGAGAGTGCGGGACTTCAGACGTTTGATTTGCTTGACCCAGCGAATATGACACAGCTTGTAACGGCGATAGCAGGAGAGGATTCTGCAATCAATCTGATTGCCAATGAAGAGCTTTACACAGCATTGCAGGATATTGTGGAATTGGTTGATACACAGGTAGGTACATTGCTTGAAGACGCAGGTTTGACAAGTGAGGAACTTGATATCATTCTGCAAAAGCTTCAGGAGCTTGAAAATCAAAATACAGAACCAGAAGTTTTGATGACAGAAGAGCCAGATATTCAACTGATTTCTTCTGAAAATGCAGATCAGCCAGCGATGGAGAATCTTGGCAAAGAATCAGCAGAAAAAAATCCTGTGATTATCAATGAAGATGATACACAGACGCAAAAAACACAGGAGCTTCCAGAAAACCAGCAGGAAAATTCGACGGAAAGCACTACCAAAGTTCAGCCAGAAAAACCGGAGCAGGATGCGGGCAAAGAAAGTGACAATGAGCCAAAGAATTTCGGACAAAACCAGAATTTCATCCAGAATCAAAACAGTGAAACTGTAAATGCGGCAAATGAAACTACAGAGAGCTATACTTCTGAGAGCACAGAAAATATTATGCGGCAGATTGCAGACATGATAAAGATTGTGAAGGGTGAAAAGCTCACGGAGATGGAACTGCAGCTTCATCCAGCAAGTCTTGGAACAGTGAATGTATCATTGACAACAAAAGGCGGAATGGTAACAGCAGAGTTTACAACACAGAGCGAAACCGTAAAGGCAGCAATTGAGGCACAGGCATCACAGTTAAAGGCAAACCTGGAGGAACAGGGCGTTAAGATCGAAGCGATTGAAGTATCAGTGGCAAGCCATCAGATGGAAAAAAATCTGGATGGAAACCATCAGGGACAGCAGCAAAGTGAACAGGAACAGAAGACAAACCGTATTCAGGGAATACGCAGAAACAGCATCAACCTCAATGCATTTGAAGACGAAGAAGAGATGACAGAAGAAATGCAGGGTGCAGATGATGCGACTAGAATTGCCATGGAAATGATGGCAGCGAACGGAAACACAATGGATTTATTTGTGTAGGAATCAAAATATTCTAAAAAGGAGGAACAGCTATGGGAAGTTTGGTTGCGCCAGTTGGCGAAGACGGCAAATTGCAGACACAAACGACATCGGGAGATTCATTAACAAAGAAAAGCAAAAGTAAAAACAGCTCGATAGACAGTGATATGTTCCTGACGCTTTTGGTTGCTGAGATGCAGAATCAAGACCCATTAGAGCCTACGAGCAATACCGAGTGGGTTTCGCAGTATGCGACTTTCACACAGGTTGAAAAGATGGGTGAGATGGCAGAGTCTATTGATATGCTCAGAGCAAACGAAATGATTGGCAAAGAAGTTATCATGAGAACGACCAATGAAAAGACTGGAGAAATAAACTATACGCAAGGAACGGTTGACTATGTTCTGATGGAGAATGGCAAGCCAATTCTTGTAATTGATGATCAGAAGTTTTCTGTCAGTGATGTGGATAGTGTTATCAGTGATGAATACTCTGCTGCATACAAGAAATACAGTACCTTCAAAGCAATGATTAAGGGTCTTCCAGATATCACTTTTGCAGATAAGTCTTATCAGAACGTTATACAGGGAGCATTGGATTACTACAATACGATGAATGAGTATGAGCAGAACTTCATGGCAACCTATGGTTCAGAAGAACTTGAAAAGTTCACACTATGGAAACAAAAACTGGAAGGACTTGGTGTTGAATTCGAAGATACCTCAAAGGACACAAGCACTTCTCTGGATGATATCTTGGAAAGTTTCAATACCAAAATGAACGCGATTCTTGATAAACTCAATCTTCTGGCAGGAGAGAAACCAGACGAAACAAAGCCTGACGATGAGAAGGAACCTGATGACACACAGGGGTCAGAAGATGATAATAAGACAGAAACCGCATAAGAGAAATCAGAGCGTACAAATCTAAAAGCGATATGGCAGGGAGGAATACAGAATGAATATCAGAAACAGTCAGTTCCTTTCCATTGAACAGCTTCAGGATCAATATTTAAAACAACAGAAGGCCAGTGCCAGTCAGAAACTGCCACAGGGTATGAGCTTTGAAGAAATTCTTCAAAAGCAGCAGGTGCAAAGTACACAAACGACGGAACCTGTGAAATTTTCCAAACATGCGGCAAACAGATTGAATGACAGAAACATAGAACTGACCGAAGAACAACTGGAAAGGTTGAATGATGGTACGAAAAAGGCGGGCGAAAAAGGTATCCGGGATTCCCTGGTGCTGGTGGATCAGCTTGCGTTTATCGTCAATACAAAGAACAACACTGTTATCACAGCAATGGATCAGACAGAAGCAGACGAAAATATTTATACCAATATTGATGGAGCCGTAATTATTTAAAATGTATGAAAAGCCGGACCTTTTAAGGGGGCTGATATCCATTGAATGACAGATTGGATAGATACAGATACGGCAATAAAAATTAGGAGGTCACTTAATTATGATGAGATCACTTTTCTCTGGTGTTTCCGGTTTGAGATCACACCAGACAAGAATGGACGTTATCGGTAATAACATCGCAAACGTTAATACAACAGGTTACAAGGCAAAGTCACTGAACTTTTCTGATATGCTTTATCAGACAACACAGGCGGCAACAGGCCCGACCGTATCAACCGGCGGTACCAACCCTAGACAGATTGGACTTGGTGTGAAAACGGCTGCGATCAATACCAGTATTACACAGGAAGGTTCCAGTCAGTCAACCGGAAATCCATTTGATATCAAGATTTCTGGTGAGGCATTCTTTGTAGTGAGTGATGGAACCAACACATATTATACAAGAGACGGATCGTTCAACGTAGACGAAGCAGGAAACCTGTGTATGTCAAGCAACGGCTTTATCGTGCAGGGCTGGGGCGTTGATGCCAATGGAGATATCGTACAGAGTTCTGTAGGAAACATCAATGTAATGGCAAAAAATAGCTATGAGGCAGCTGCTACCACACAGACAATCATTAAAGGTATTGTGGATAAAAATGACAGCGAATTCCAGACGGCAAACGGCAAGCAGGTAAATGTTCCGGTATATGATGCGCAGGGATATCAGTATAATATGAAGTTTGGTATTTTGCCAAAGACAACGCCGACAAGTTCTACAAGATCAATTTTAAATACAGCAAATGCTTATGATCTTCCAGCAACTTTGTATCAAGTTGATACTTCAAAGCTGAGCTATTCTTATGAGGTTAATGGTGAAAACAGAACACTGGCAGAAACAACAAGTCCTGAACTGATAGAAGCTTTAAACGATGCGATTTGGAAATTTGTTTCTGCAGGTACAGCTGTACCTGGCGGTAATCCGACAGGTACATATACACTAGGCCAGCCATGCCAGTTGGCATTGAATTTGAAACAGTTTGTTGATGATCCTGCAAATGCTGATTTAAAAAATGCTTTGTTAGACAAAGGTATATTATATAATATTACTGATCTTAAGATCGATTTTTCAGGAGAGTTTGGCTATGCGAAGGATATACCAACATATCCACTATCTGAGGATTTCTCTGTCAGCATGATTTCTGAAGATGCCAGAAAATTATTCTATGATGATCCAGTAGCAGGAAATCCTCCTACGTGTGCATTAAAGGCTGATATGGATAAGATTACAGCAATCCGACAGGTTTATAAGAATGACAATGATGAATCAGTGACGGATTATGTTTTTAAGGATAATAGTACTGGTGAAGGTAAAGAAATTCAGATGCCTGGTGGTACAGATATTCCAAGCAATCTTTATAATGATATTCTGAAAGTCCTTGCATTAAAGACCAACCCAGATAATAAATATCCAACAGAAACCTATACCACAACAGAGACAAAAACCGGTGAGGCAATTGATGAAGGAAATTATACCATATCATTGCTTGGGATGTCTGACAAAAATGGTGCGGATGTGGATATCAGTACAATTCTCAATGGAACATCTTCTTGGGATCTATCCTATGACAAAGGTGATGGTAAATTCAGTTATGTTGGTGCTGCAGGAAGCGAGTCCTTTACCGTGAATTTATCGGCACTGGGCCCTAATTTCAGCAATGTTACTGTGAATATGTCTGATACAAGCGGCGGCGACAATGGCAAGAAGTGCTCCCTTGAGGGCGATAAGCTTGATGGACGGAAAATGGGTACAATGACAGGTGTTACGATTGGTACAGACGGATTGATTACAGCGCTTTACAGCAATGGTATGTCTGCAAATCTTGGACAGATTTGTGTGGGAACCTTTGCGAATGCGATGGGTCTTGAGAATGCGGGCGACAACCTGTATCAGGTGACAGCAAACTCTGGCGATGTTTCTATCGTGGATATCAAGGCAAGTGGTACTGGAACTTTGACAACTGGCGTGTTGGAAATGTCCAATGTAGACCTGTCACAGCAGTTTACTGACATGATCACAACTCAGAGAGGATTCCAGGCGAATAGCCGAATTATCACAACCTCCGACTCTTTACTTGAAGAACTTGTAAATCTGAAGAGATAATGAAATTTGTTCATAAAGCAAAAAAATTGAGCGCCTAGGCGCTCAATTTTTTTGTACCAATAATTATTCTTTATAACTGAATGCCTGCCTGGGCAAGCAATTCTTTCAGTTTTGCAATTTCGGCAGCATTGTCAGCTAACTTGGCAGCATTGTCAGCTAACTTAGCAGCATTGTCAGCTAACTTGGCATCTTTGTCAGCTAACCTGGAAGCGTTATCTGCTAACCTGGCAGCGTTGTCAGCTAATTGTGCATCCTGTTCTGCTAACCGTATCTTAAATTCTATAATTTCTGGTGCCAGCAATTCTTTTAATTCTTCACACATTTGATCGCCCTCCTGTATCATTTTCCTGAATAGTTTGATATTTGCTTCTGATGCAACATTCACTACGGAATCTGCATTTCTTTTATCCCCTTCATTGTCCAGTCCTGCACAGCTGACAAGCAGTTCCTGCGCCTGCTCTCTGTTTAAGGGACTCTCAGGAGTCCCCTGTAATCATGCTCTATTTCCCCAGGCCGTGAAAAGTAACCATCTTTTTAAATTTTAATAATCAGCACAAATTTTGCATATTGAAAAGTAAAAATACATATGCTATAATGCCAGTAGGCAGAAAGAGATTGCAAGTCCATGAGGACAACGAACGAAATCCCCCGACCGTGTTGCCGCACAGCCGGGGGATTCTTCTTTTCTTTTGCAAAAAGCCGCACGTCCGGTTTTGCAGAGGGGCTTGCCACGTAAGGGGCAAGTCTGCTCGGCCATCTGAAAACGTAACAGTTCAGCCTATGGCTTCCTGTTACGGGCATCAAGCCATGCAAAACCACTTCGTGGTGGCTTGATGCATGTCAAACACTAAGTATTCTTACGGACTTTGCAGCGTAGTGCAAAGTCCTAGGCTGAACTGTTACCTGAAAACTACCTGCGTAAGAATGTTCGGGTTTCCTTTGTGCAGTTTTTGTGGTATGATGTTATCATATCAGCGGATTTTTGTGTTGTGCAAAATTTGTGTTGTGCAAAGTTTTGTGCAGCGCAAAGTTTGTGCTGTATATGGGGGCTTGAGAAAATCCTTTTGCAAATGAACAGTTAATGATAAAATAGAAAAGGGGCAGTCATGGCGAAGTTACCAGTAAGTGTATGTATCATAACGAAAAATGAAGAAAAGCATATTGAACAATGCTTGCGAAATATTGTCAAGTATGGAATGGAAATTGTGGTGGTTGATACCGGATCCACAGACAATACCAAGCAAAAAGTGGGAAAATATACTGATAAAATCTATGATTTTGAGTGGATAGATGATTTCAGTGCCGCAAGAAATTTTGCAGTATCCAAGGCATCGAATAATTGGATACTAATTTTGGATTGTGATGAATATGTTCAGAATATTGATACCGCAAAGCTGCGTATGTGTATGCAAAAATATCCAAAAGGTGTTGGAGTCATAGAAATTAGAAATGTGTATACCACAGAAGGGCTAGAAAATATTCAGATAGAAGAGGTTCCAAGGTTTTTTAACCGAAATTATTATGAGTACAAATTTCGGATTCATGAACAAATTACACCCAAAAATGCAGAAAAATATGATGAAATTGTGCTTGAGACAGTTCATATTCCAGTGATAGTGAAACATTATGGTTATGATATTCCCAAAGAAGAAATGATGAAAAAACAGCAGAGAAATTTGGAATTGCTGCAAAATTCAATAGGTGAAAATGAAGGAATGGATGACTACATATATTTCCAAATGGGATTATCTTATGGAGTGCTAGAAGACTATGAGAAGGCTGTGGAAGCGTTTGACACCTGCCTTGTACGGAACCGCAATCCAGAGAAAAAATTTCTTGTCATATGTTTAGAGTCGTATGCTGACTGTCTGTTCAAATTAGGAAACGCCGAGGATGCATACAGACTGTTAGAGATGAATAGATTGTATTTGAAGACAACGCGGCTTCGGTATTTGTTTGGAAAAGCAGCATATCTGTGTAAAGATTTTGATACATCTATCAGATTTCTGACAGGCATCACAGACGCGCCAGATTTTGAAAAACTTGGGGAGGATGTTTTTGATACATATACGAGGATTTTTGCAATTTACAGAGCATCACAAGATATAGAAAAATTAGAACAGTACAAAGAAAAATTGACGGAATTTGGGAAATTACATGGGAAAAATATAATATTTGAATAATTAAGAAAATTAATGAATTCGGAAGGAAAGTGTATATCAATGATAGAGGTAACAAAAATAAACGGAGTGAAACTGCTTGTAAATACCAGCTTGATTGAAACTGTGGAAGAGACGCCGGACACGGTTATCACATTAACAGATGGGAAAAAAATCATCATAAAAGAGAGTAGGCATGAAGTGCAGCATTTGGTAAAATCTGCAAGACAACAATATTTTCAGCAGAGAATATAAATCAAAAAGTGTATGTAGAATCAAAATTTGATAAAATTTTCAGAAAATTGTTGCAATTTATGTAACCTTACAGTATTATATATATAGAGAGAAAATGAGCACAGAAAGCCATTTTGTGTTCAAAAATAAAAGGGGTGTGTAAAAGTGGATTTAGCGTCTATTGTTGGGTTTATTGCCTGTCTGGTTTTGGTAATCTTCGGTATCGTAGGTGGAGATGACGGATTTGCCGCGATTGGTTTTTTTATGTCAGGATCTTCCGCGCTGATTACGTTCGGAGGGGCGCTTATGGCTACGATGATGTCTGTATCTATATCGGACTTCGTTGCCGGCTTGAAGAGCTTTACTCTGATATTTAAGCCGGTTAAAGTGAATGTTCCGGAAATGATAACAAAGATTATCGAATTATCCAATGTAGCGAGAAAAGAAGGACTTCTTTCACTGGAAGAAGCGGCTGGAAATCTTGAAGATGATTTTATGAAAAAGGGAATTATGCTGATAGTCGATGGTACAGATCCAGAGCTTGTTAGAGGGATTTTGGAGACAGAACTAAATAGCATTGAGGACAGACATAAAGGAAAAATAGGCTTCTGGGAGACTTGTGCTTCCATGGGTCCTGCATGGGGTATGATCGGTACATTGGTTGGTTTGATTATCATGCTTCAGCATATGTCAGACCCGTCAACATTAGGACCAGCTATGGCGGTTGCTTTGATTACAACATTCTATGGTTCTATGCTTGCAAACTGGGTATGTACACCGACAGCAAACAAGCTTAAGACAAACAATGCGATAGAGGTACAAGCAAAAGAAATTATGATAGAGGGGCTTTTGTCAATTCAGGCAGGTGAGAATCCCCGTGTTATTGAGGAGAAGCTCAAATCCTTCTTGGCTCCAAAGGACAGAGTATCAGGTAATGATGCAAATGGCGGAGGTGAAGCTTAATGGCAAGAAAAAAAGAGGAGGATGTAAAAAAGGGTCTGGACGAATGGATGGGTACCTTTTCTGACATGATGACTCTGCTGATGTGCTTTTTTGTTATGTTATTTGCGATGTCGGATGTCAATGCGGCTAAGTTTGAAGAGCTGGCAATGTCTTTTCAGTCAAGTTTCAGTATTTTTAAAGGCGGAGCACAGGCAGTAGGGGATGGTATTCTTGTCAGCAATGGTGTAAGTCAATTAAATCAGTTGGACGAATATATTAATTCTACTGGTAAAGTGGCAGACTCAGATTCTGATATTCAGGATTTCCAGGAAAATGCATCAGGTGCTACACAGGAAACAGCAGAAAAAATGGCAGAGCTTGCGGAACAGATCGGTGCAACCAAAGAAGAAATAGAGTCTTTACAGGAAGCTATTACAGAACTTGAAACAGAAAAAATGAAACTTTCCGAAGACCTTGCAGAGAAAATAGAAGAAGCACTCTCAGAAAGTGTGATGTCTGAAAAGGTAGATGTTGAGTTTAATTCAGACTATGTGTTACTTACTTTGAATGGAGCATTTTTGTTTGATTCAGGAAAAGCAGATATCAAGCAGGATGCAATACCAGTACTTAATAAAATTGGTGTTCTTCTTACCAAATATGCGGATTCAGATATTGAAATTGAAGGTCATACAGACTCAGTTCCCCTAAATGGCGGAAGATATGAAAATAATGATGTGCTCAGCAGCTATAGAGCGCTTGCGGTATTTAATTACCTGAAAGAGAATGCTGCACTTGACCCAGGAACGTTGAAGCATTCTGGAAGAGGCGAGTACATTCCAATAGCAGACAACTCAACCCCAGAAGGAAGAGCAAAAAACAGACGGGTTGAGATCAAGATATACAATTCATTAAGCGCTTATTAATTGAAGGGGGAAATTAAAAAATGAAGCGAAATTTGTTATCAATTATTATTTTGGCATTGCTTGTTGTCAATATTGTATTGTCAGCAATTATGATGGTGAGTGTATCAAGTGCTTCAAAGAAAACAGCGAAAATGGTGTCTGACATTTCAACGATTGTAGGATTAGAAATCAATGGGGTTCCAAAGTCAGACGCTGCTATGAATTCAGTTTCTATGGCCGATACAGCAGTTCATAATATTGCAGATGAGATGACAATACCATTAAAGAAGGGTGAGGATGGCAAGGATCATTTTGCTGTAGGAAATGCATCTTTATCTATGAATACGAAGCACAAAGATTACGCTACATATTCAGCAACAATGGCAGACTTAGAAGGAATTATAAAGGATATTATCTATTCTGTTATGGGTAACTATACAGTTGATGAAGCAAGAAGCAATTCAGATAAGATTAAAGAAGAAGTTATCACCAAGATTCAGGAGCGTTTTGATTCAGATTTTATATACAGTGTATCATTTAACTTCTTATACTCATAAGTTTTGCATAAGTTATTAGAATAACACTGCAATGACAGGATTAAGGGGAATGGATAAATAGGATTATATATAGGGGGTGATGAACTACATGGGAGAGGTATTATCTCAAAGTGAAATAGACAGTCTGCTGGCAGCCTTAAGCTCCGGCGAGCTGGATGTAGAGGATATGCAGGAGAAGGATGAACGCCAAGTCAAGAACTATGACTTTAGCAGACCTGCGAAATTCTCGAAAGAACATCTGAGAACTTTAAACATGATTTTTGATCATTATGGAAGATTGTTGTCAACCAATTTACCCGTATATCTGAGAAAAAATGTACAAGTAAGTGTAGCAAGTTCAGAAACAGTAACCTTTGCTGAGTTTTCGAATGCGTTGTCGAACCCAGTGCTGCTTACCGTTGTTAATTTCTCACCAATGCCTGGCTCAATTATTATGGAGCTGACAAGTGGATTAGGGTATGCGATCATAGATAGAATGCTGGGCGGCAGAGGAGAGACGCTTGAGAGAGTAAGAGATTTTTCTGAAATCGAAATGAGTATCATAGAAAGAATTATGGTAATCTGTATGCAGCTTCTCAGGGAGCCATGGAAAAACGTGGCTGAAGTAAATCCGTATTTGGAGCGGATTGAAACGAATCCGCAGTTTGCTCAGATTATTTCGCCAAGCGATATGGTGGCACTTGTTACCATGAATGTTAAAATTGGTGAAGTTGAAGGTTTGATGAATGTGTGCCTTCCATTCTTTACGCTTGAATCTGTTATGGACAGATTAAATACCAAGTTCTGGTATTCAAGCTTACAAAAGATGGATGATGAGGACTACGAACAATTTATCGAGACAATGGTAAGGAGAGTGGACGTGCCTGTTACAGCGGTGCTTGGCAAAAGTGTCATAACCGTTCATGATTTTGTAAATATACAGGTAGGTGATATCATACGACTTGACTCGAAGGTTGATGAGGAACTGGATGTATATGTGGGGAATATTAAAAAATTCAGTGCTGTGCCGGGTGCAAGCAAAGAGGCATATGCAGTAAGGGTAACATCAGTAGTCAGGGAGGAGGAATAAGACGATGGATGGAATGTTATCTCAAGATGAAATAAATGCCTTGTTGAATGGAGTGGACTTGTCAGCAGATTCTGGTGCAGCAAGCACTGCTACAGCAACGGCAGGTGCTCCGGCAGGAGAGGAACTCAGTGATATTGAAAAAGATGCGATAGGAGAGGTAGCCAATATCAGTATGGGCACTTCGGCTACAACGCTCTACTCACTTGTTAATAGAAAGGTAAATATTACAACGCCTATTGTATCAATGTGTACCTGGCAGGAGGTTCTTGATGATTATGAGAAGCCTTGTGTGTTTATTCAGATCAAGTACACAGTTGGATTGAATGGCACTAATATATTGGTACTCAAAGAGCATGATGTAAAGGTTATCACCGACCTGATGATGGGCGGTGACGGCACCAATGTAGAGGGAGAGCTGACAGAATTGCATTTAAGTGCAATTTCGGAAGCGATGAACCAGATGATGGGTTCATCGTCTACATCACTTTCTTCAATGCTTGGAAAAACAATTGACATCAGCCCACCAGAAGCCAGTCTTGTAGATTTGCAGTCGAAAGAGCCTAGGGAGCTCTCGCCATTTCTTGAAGATAATTTTGTAAAGATTGCATTTCGTATGCAAATTGATGATTTAGTGGATTCTACATTAATGCAGTTGTATCCTCTTGAATTTGCCAAATCCGTGTATGAAACCTTTATGGCACAACAGATGGGTGGAGCAGTACCAGAACCAACTCCTGCACCAGCAGCGCCCGCGCCAACTCCTGCACCAGCACCAGCAGCACCTGCAATGGATATGGGAATGGGAATGCAGCCGCAGATGAACATGGGAATGCCGCAAGGCGATATGGGAATGGGAATGCAGCCGCAGATGAACATGGGAATGCCTATGGGATATGGAATGCAGCCACAGATGAACATGGGAATGCCTATGGGATATGGAATGCCAAATGTAAATATCCAGCCTGCACAGTTCCAGAATTTTGCTCAAGGACAGGGTGAAATGGTAAGTGCTGAAAGTATCAGCCTGATCAGAGATGTTCCTTTGGAAGTAACAGTGGAGTTAGGCAGAACAAACAAATCTATTTCTGATATTTTGGAATTTGCTCCTGGTACAATTATTGAACTTGATAAAATTGCAGGCGAACCAATTGATGTGCTTGTAAATGGAAAATTTGTTGCGAAGGGCGAAGTAGTTGTTATTGAGGAAAGCTTTGGCGTGAGAATTATGGAAATAATTAAATAAGTTATTTCAAATATAGAAAGGAAAAAGTTAAGATATGGCAAAGAGAATTTTGATCGTTGACGATGCTGCTTTCATGAGAATGATGATTAAAGACATTCTGACAAAGAATGGATATGAGATTGCTGCTGAAGCTGAAAATGGCAAGATTGCAATTGATAAGTATAAGGAGACTGCGCCAGATTTGACATTGCTTGATATTACAATGCCGGAAATGGATGGAATTCAGGCACTGAAAGGAATTAAAGCGCTTGACCCGGCTGCAAATGTTATTATGTGTTCTGCAATGGGACAGCAAGCGATGGTTATTGAAGCAATTCAGTCGGGAGCTAAAGATTTTATTGTTAAGCCCTTCCAGGCGGAAAGAGTTTTGGAGGCAGTTAAGAAGGTTGTAGGCTAGATATTATGCTTTTATCATCGACATCAAACAGGTTTGACTCCTTTGTACAATTGTTAACAGTATTACTGATATTTATATTTGTACTGGCACTTACATATTTTTTCACAAAGCTTACTGCAGGTCTTCAAAAAGGAAGACTTGCAGGGTCAAATGTGGAAGTGATGGAAACATTTAAAATTGCGCCGACAAAATATATACAAATTGTAAAAATTGGCAAAAAATATTTTTCCTATGTAGTCTGCAAGGACACAGTCACTTTGCTTGGAGAGCTGACTGATGACGACATTTCAAACCTTGACAAAGCGGAAACAAGCCCGGCAATCAATTTGAATTTCAAGGACATTTTTGATAAATTCAGGAAACAATAAAATGCTGTGTGTGACATAAGGATAATATTGATATGAGAAATAGGAGCAAAAAATACAATATAAAGCAGGAGCTTAGAAAGATTGTATATATGCTTTTTATGGTTTTTACCATAGTATTGGCTGATGTGATTGTGGCGAGCGCTACAAGTGATGATGAAGCAGCAGCAGAGCATATACTTGATAATCGGCAGGAGAATGAGAACAGAACCAATATTAATGAACCTGGTACTGCTCAAACGGGTGAAGAGCTTCAAGAATTGAATATTGCAAATAGTCTTAAAGTTACTTATGACAATGGGAATGGAGAACTGAGCGGTACATTGAGAATATTGCTGATATTAACAGCAATAGCAATTCTCCCGATTCTTCTTTTGACTGTTACTTCTTTTACCAGAATATTAATTGTACTGCATTTTACAAGACAGGCATTAAATACACAGTCAGCGCCGCCCAATCAGATATTGATAGCGATTTCGCTGTTTCTTACATTTTTTATTATGCAGCCTGTTTTTGCTGAGGTTTATACAGAGGCAATCGTACCATATGATGCAGGAGAATTAAATTTTGAAGAGGCATCACAAATTGCTGTTACCCCCATTCGCGAGTTTATGTTTGAACAAGCACAAATGGAAGATATTGATGTGTTTATGCAGCTTGCGAATATTGCATGGGACAACACAAGCAAGGAATTGGTCCCTACTTCTGTATTGATTCCAGCATTTATTATCAGTGAGCTTCGGACAGCATTTATCATAGGATTTATTATTTATATTCCATTTATTGTGATTGATATGGTCGTCGCATCAGTACTTATGAGTATGGGTATGATGATGCTCCCTCCGACAACGATTTCCATGCCATTTAAGATTTTGTTGTTTGTACTGGCGGATGGCTGGAATCTGGTAATTGTGAATTTGGTTCGGACATTTAATTGACAGAGTTCATTGTTTTGAAAGGGAAAGGTTGATAAGATGACAGTAGAAGTGGTTACAGATATGATGCAGGATGGGCTGTTTGTAATTCTTAAAACAGCAGCGCCCCCACTTATTGTATCTTTGGTAATTGGACTTGCTGTGAGTGTTTTCCAGACAGTTACCTCGATTCAGGAGCAAACGCTTACTTTTGTGCCAAAAGTTGTAGGAATGTTCGTCTGCCTTATGATTTTGGGACATTGGATGCTGAATAATATGACAACATTTATGACTGATTTGTGGCAGAATTTTTCCGTTTATATCAGATAACAGAAGGGAGCAGGAGTATATAGCATGGTAGACTTATCATTTTCCATGTCTGAGCTGGAGTATTTTCTGCTTGTTCTTGTTAGAATAGCAAGTTTTGTATTTATTGCACCATTTTTTAGTACGAAAGGTGTGCCAAATAATGTAAAAATTGGATTGAGTGTGTTCGTTGCTTATATTATATATTATTTTGGACCAGAACATACTTATCCAGAATATCATACATTACTTGGATTTTGTACGATTGTATTGAAGGAAGTGTCAGTGGGGCTATTGGTAGGGTTAGGGGCTCAACTGTGTACTTCCATTGTTTTATTTGCAGGAAGAATTATGGATATGGAGGTGGGATTATCTATGGCAAACGTCTTCGATCCCACTACAAACCAGCAGTCTTCTATCACAGGTGTTTTGCTGCAGTATGGCGTTATGTTGATACTGTACATGACAGGACTTCACAGATATCTGCTCAAAGCTTTGATGGAAACATATATTTTGATTCCAGTGAATGGAATGAATATGAATACAGATAAACTGCTGTCAGCGCTTTTAACATTTCTGAGTGATTATATTGTGATTGGCTTTCGAATCTGTCTGCCAGTATTTGCCAGTATTACACTTATGAATATAGTGCTTGGTTTGCTGGCAAAACTTGCGCCGCAGATGAACATGTTTTCTGTTGGTATTCAGCTTAAACTGCTGGCAGGACTGAGTGTGATTGTGATAACAATAACACTGCTTCCAGATATTTGTAATTTTATATTTACCCAGATTCGAGTGCTGATTGTTTCTGTGGTGGAGGGTATGATGTGATTTTAGAATATAATTTACAATTTTTTGCCAAGGATGGTCCTGGTGGTGAGAAAACAGAAGAGCCAACTGCCAAAAAGAAGTCAGACACACGAAAAGATGGTAAAGTTCCAAAAAGTAAGGAAATGTCAAATGGTGTTCAGCTGATATCGCTTTTTTTGATATTAAAATTCTGGGTTGGACATATGGGCCAGAATTTTATGAAGCTTTTTGACGAAATATATGAAAAGATACCTGCATACACAACATATTGGGGAGGGCGTATCGTCAAGAGAGATTATAGTATATTAATCAATAATGTACTTTTAAAGCTTCTGATTCAGCTTCTTCCTTTTTTTATCGTTGGTATCGTAATATCTGTTGGCATCAATATGATGCAGTTCAAGTTTAAGATTACGACAAAGCCGCTGAAACCTAAATTCAGTAAATTGAATCCTATCTCTGGGATGAAAAGGTTGTTTTCTATTAGTAAGATTATAGAACTTTTAAAGTCTGTTGCAAAAATTGTTCTGATTACATATGTGGTTTATATAACGATAAAAGATGAGTGGGTATATCTTATGAAATTTTATCAGATGCCACTTAATCAGGCGATAGAATTGATAGGAAACATCGTCATTAATATGGGACTGAAAATCTCGCTTATTTTTATGATTATTGCAGTTATCGACTTGATTTATGAACGTCATAAATTTAAAGAAGATATCAAGATGACAAAGCAGGAGGTCAAAGACGAATATAAAAACGCAGAAGGCGATCCGCAGATTAAGGGAAAAATCAGGGCGAAGATGCGTGAGGTGTCGCAGCGGCGAATGATGCAGGATGTTCCGCAAGCAGATGTTGTTATCACAAACCCGACGCATTTTGCAGTGGCAATTAAGTACGATGCGGCTACCGGTTCTGCGCCGATTGTTTTGGCAAAGGGTGCAGATTATGTAGCACAAAAGATTAAGGAGATTGCAAAGGAAAGCCATGTAGAAATTGTTGAGAACAAACCGCTTGCCCGGATGCTTTATGCCAATGTAGACGTGGGACAAGAAGTACCTCCGGAACTGTATCAGGCGGTGGCGGAAGTACTGGCAATGGTATACAAGATGCAGGGAAAAATATAGAATATATGACAAAAAACTCCAAAAATATACAGAATTACTATCAGATAATATAGTACTATAGCACAAAACAGGTATACATAATATTTGAGAAATATGTCAAATAATATCATATGATGTAGACAAAAAGGACGCTGTAATGGGTAAAACCGCACAGAGTTCTTTTACTTTATTTGTGTAAGTGTTATAAAAAATAAAAAAATTTTATATTTTCAGCAAATTATTATATACAAATTATGTTAATTGTGAGATAATTTAATACAAGGTAAGGGTTAAAAGGATTTTTAGGAGTTAAGGGGGAAAATAGGACATGAAGATGAAGAAAGCAGACTTGGGCGTAGCTTTATATTTGCTTGGCGCTATCATCATGCTGATTGTACCAATTACTAGTACCATCATGGATGTTTTGCTTGCGATAAATATTTCGCTTGCATTTACAATCCTTTTCACGACAATGTTTACCAAAGAAGTTTTGGATTTGTCATTTTATCCAACTGTTTTGCTGTTCACAACGGTTTTCAGAATTGCCTTGAACGTATCATCAACCCGTTTGATTTTGTCAACAGGTGATCCGGGAAATGTCGTAGCAACTTTTGGTAATTTCGTTGGCGGCGGCGACTTGGTTATTGGTGTTGTCGTATTTATTATCTTAATTATTGTACAGTTTGTAGTTATTAACAAAGGTTCTGAGCGAGTTGCCGAGGTAACGGCCAGATTTACATTGGATGCTATGCCCGGTAAACAGATGGCGATTGATGCAGACCTCAATACGGGCGCTATCACAGACGCAGAAGCAAAACAGCAGAGAGAAAAACTTCAGCAGGAAGCAAGCTTCTTTGGTTCCATGGATGGTGCTGTGAAATACGTAAAGGGAGATGCTTCCGCAGGTCTTCTTATTACAGGCGTCAATATTGTCGGCGGAATTATCATGGGTGTTGTAAGACAGAACATGGAGATCATGGACGCACTTGATAAGTATACGATTCTGACAATTGGTGATGGTCTGGTAAGCCAGATTCCTTCGCTTCTTATTTCATTATCAACAGGTATTCTTGTTACGAAGGGCTCCAAAGAGGCGGATTTTGGTACAGTACTTGTAAACCAGTTATTTGGTATACCCAAAGTATTGTATATGGTAGGCGGCGTACTTGTATTCTTAGGATTGGTAACACCGCTGAATCCAGTGATTTTCGTTGTTTTGGGTGCGCTGTTTATTGTGTGCGGACGAATGATTGCTTCTACGATAGAGGTTGCGAATATTGAATCGGAGGCAGACGAAGAGGAAGACACAGCAGACGAGGTCAGAAAGCTGGAGAATGTTAATTCTCTATTGCAAGTTGACCCGATTGAGTTGGAGTTTGGTTATGGTATTATTCCGCTTGCAGATGTCAACCAAGGTGGCGATTTGCTTGACCGAGTTGTAATGATACGAAGGCAGGTTGCTTTGGAACTTGGTACGGTGGTGCCCATTATCCGATTGCGGGATAATATTCAGTTAAATCCAAATCAATATATTATAAAGATAAAAGGTATTCAGGTAAGTGAGGGTGAGATATTATTTGATCACTATATGGCGATGAATCCTGGTTTTGTAGAAGAAGAGATATCAGGTATTCCAACATTTGAACCATCATTTCATCTGCCAGCTATTTGGATTACCGAAAATCAAAGAGAACGAGCGGAGAGCGTTGGTTATACAGTAGTTGATCCGCCGTCAATTATAGCGACACATTTGACAGAGATTATCAGACAGTATCTGTCAGATCTGCTTACAAGACAGGATGTACAGAATCTTGTTGACAATGTTCGAGAAACCAATCCTTCTCTTGTGGAAGAGCTTATACCAAAGCTTTTGGGACTTGGCGATATCCAGAAGGTGTTGCAGAATCTTCTCAAAGAAGGTATTTCTGTGAGGGATCTTGTTACGATTTTTGAGACACTTGCTGATCATGCTGCTGCTACAAGAGATACCGATATTTTGACGGAATATGTACGGCAGAGCTTGAAGCGTGCGATATCCAATAAATACTTCCCGATGAATGAAACAACCAGTGTGGTAACGCTTGATCCAAGTTTGGAACAAGAAATTATGGGAAGTGTGAAACAGACGGAACAAGGGGCTTATCTGACGCTCGATCCAGAGAAGACCAAGAGAATTATTACTTCTGTGGAATCTGAGGTAGGAAAGCTTGAGAAGCTTGGAAAGAATCCAATTGTGATAACTTCACCGATTGTCAGAATGTACTTTAAGCGGCTGACAGAAGAATATTACAGAGATTTGGTAGTAGTATCATATAATGAAATCGACTCGAATGTTGAATTGCAATCAGTAGGAATGGTGACAGCATGATAATAAAGAAATTTCAAGGAAAAACAAAAGAAGAGGCACTGGAAAGTGCGAAAAAGGAACTTGGAGAAAGTATTGTTGAGATGAATGTCAAGACAATCAAAGCGAAAGGGGTTCTTGGCATATTCAAGGGAACGAAGATCGAAGTAACAGTTGCGAAGGAAGAGGAGAATGAAAAGTATGGGTTATCCTCTTCCAAGGAAACACAAAAGGATGGCGTGGCAGTTAGTATCAGTCAAAGTACATCACAAGGAAAAATTATACCAATGAAACAGCCTGAGAAACTTGAGATTACGGCAAAAAATGGTGCGGCAAAAGATGCAAAGGCAGTAGGGCAGGCAGTGGCGGATGTACTTTCTTCTTTTCCGCCACAGAAAGCAGACTCTGTCAGAACAGGTGAAACAATCAATAGCTCCAAGCAGGAAGTGAGAGCAGACGAACCGACAAGGGATAACCTGAGAGGTAATGGATTAGAGGAAAAACTGGACAATCTTCAGACACTTTTAGAAAAGCAGCTTTCACAGAAGGAAAGCAAAATGCAAGTAGAGGATTTCAAAAGTGAGGAGCGTGAAAAGCCAGAACAAAATAATGAAAGAACCAATTTCCTGAAACTGTTATATAATAAAATGATAGACAACGAAGTAAATGAAAAGTATGCAAATGACATCATTGTTGAGATTGACAAGAACTGTAAACCTGATGTGACAATGGATTTTATGCTGTCAGAGATTTACCAGCGAATGATATTAAAGCTGGGAAAACCATCCGTGATGGATGAAAACGAAGAAGGGCCTAAAGTAATATTCTTTTTGGGACCAACGGGTGTCGGAAAAACAACTACAATAGCAAAAATTGCATCTTCCTTCCGTGTGGAACACAAGAAAAAAGTTGCACTTCTTACAGCAGACACTTATCGAATCGCGGCGGCAGAACAATTGAGAACGTATGCAAATATTTTGGAAGTTCCCTTCCGGGTTGTGTATACAGCCAATGAGATTACATCAGCAGTAGAAGATTTCAGGGAATATGATTATATATTGGTGGATACAACAGGGCATTCACCCAACAATGAGGCTCAGTGTGAGAGCATGAACGATTTGATAAATTCCGTAGATACGGCGGCACAAAAAGAAGTGTTTTTGGTGCTGTCGGCTTCGACAAAATACAGAGATTTAATGAAGATTGCAGACACTTATAAAGGGATTGCAGATTATAAGTTAATCTTCACGAAACTTGATGAGACGTCCACATTAGGAAACATATACAACCTCAAATTATATACGGGCGCTACACTTTCCTATGTGACATGTGGACAGAATGTACCAGACGACATTGAGTATTTTAATCCACAGTCAACTGTCAAACAGTTGCTCGGAGGAAGGCGTTAATAGGAGGATAGTGTATGGATCAGGCAGAACAGTTAAGAAATGTTATAAAAATGAATCCGATTCCACGGCCGTTGGCGAGAGTGATAACAGTGACAAGTGGAAAAGGTGGTGTAGGAAAGTCCAATACATCTATCAACTTGGCTTGCCAGTTCAAAAAAATGGGCAAAAGAGTCATTATTTTGGATGCGGATTTCGGGCTTGCAAATATAGAAATTATGTTTGGTACTGTTCCGAAGCATAATCTATGTGATCTTATTTATCAAGGAAAACATATCACAGATATCATAACCTGGGGTCCTATGGACATAGGATTTATATCAGGGGGTTCAGGAATAGCGGGATTGTCAAATTTAAGCAGAGATTATTTGAATTATATTATTCGAAATCTTGCAAAGTTAGATGCAATTGCCGATATTATTATCATAGATACGGGCGCTGGTATTTCTGACGCTGTATTAGACTTTTTGGTTGCCAGCGGTGAAATATTGGTTGTGGCAACCCCAGAACCTACATCAATTACGGATTCTTACTCACTTTTAAAAGCACTGAACCGCCATCCACGATTCTCAAGAGAAGATTCCAAGATAAAAGTCATCGCAAATAAAGTTTCGGGTGAGGCAGAAGGAGAGATGATGTACAATAAACTCAATACGGTAGTCAACAGATATCTCAAACTTCCAGTATCTTATCTTGGAGCAATACCGCAGGATTATCATTTAGAACATGCTGTTATGCAGCAGAAACCTGTGAGTATGCAGAGTCCTAACGCCAAATCAACAATTGCATATGAAAAAATGGCATATGTACTAATGGATAAAGAATATGATAGGTCGCTTGTGAAAAGGGGAATGGCAGCTTTTTTTTCTCATATTGTGGCAGGAAATAAAAAGATGGGCTAAGAGTGCTTTTATAAATAAATTATGCTGTCACAATTTATATAATTTGAAGGAAATTTACCAGGCGGACGTTGTTTGCTTGGTAAATTTGAATTGATGGCTAAATTCGCAGGTCGTTGACAACAAGGAAGTTTCAAGTGTGATCAGGGGGAGGCTATGATTGAGAAGTTTATATCACCAGGCGATAAAGTTGAGATGAAATCGACTGTCAATGTCGTGCTTCCGGACGGAACCAAGGGAATTAAAACCTATAAGTCCTCTGTATATGATATTTTGGACGAGGGGCGGCTTGAGATTGTAATGCCAAAAGATCAAACGAAGCTGGTATTGCTGCCAGTAGATGGAGAATATGATGTGTGCTTTTATACACATGGGGGGATGTACAGGGCGGATGTCAGAATAATCGAAATACAGAAAATCAATGGTATTTATGTTCTTGTTACAGAAATGATAAGTAACCTTCATAAATATCAAAGAAGAGAATATTATAGATTTAATTGCATCATAGAAATGATGGCACGTGAGATGACCAAAAAAGAAACGGATATTTATGCAGAGGGACTGGCAGAATTGCTGCCGCAATCCGATATGATCAGAGGCGTAATTGTGGATATCAGCGGCGGTGGGGCAAGATTTGTATCTAGACAATTATTTAGAGAAAGTAGTATGATTTTGATGCGTTTTGAGTTGCCGATTCTAGATATGGAAAAGTCATTTTTGCTGGTTGGAAGGGTTATTTATTCAAGTGAAATAGTGAATAGAGCAAATGAATTTGAAAATCGGGTGAAATTTGAGTTGATAGACAGTGTAACACGTGAAAAAATCATTCGATATATATTTAATGAGGAAAGAAAAAATAGAAAAAAATAGAAAAGGTTGATGAATAGTATGTTAATTAATACAAATATATCAAATAATAAGAAAAAAATACTTGTAGTTGATGATTCTACACTTATGAGAAGACTTATGTGTGATATAATTAATTCAGATAATCGATTCCAAGTAGTAGATCAGGCTTTTGATGGCGACGCGGCATATCAGCTTTTAAAGAAGAATCAGTATGATGGAGTTGTACTGGATGTCAATATGCCAAAAATGAATGGGATACAGCTTCTTCGTATGCTTCAAAAGGATAAAATCCGTGCACGTGTAATGATGGCGAGCACAGATACCAAAGAAGGCGCAGCAGTTACAATGGAAGCGCTGGACCTCGGTGCAATTGATTTTATTGAGAAGCCGGCAAATGTTGTTTATCTGAAAGGCAGCGAATTTTACAATAACTTTTTGGAAACGCTTCAGGCGGTTGTTACCAGTCGTCAGACAAATATTCAGGCAGTGCCTCTCATACCAAGAGCAAAACAGGAGGAACAGACGCAGAAACTTGTCAATATTGTCAGAAAGAGTGCACCTGTTGTAACCGGACAGAAGGTCGTAGCGCTTGCCTGTTCAACAGGAGGACCGAAAGCGCTTCAAAGTGTAGTTCCAATGCTGCCAGCAGAGCTTGCTGCACCTGTTTTGATCGTTCAGCATATGCCAAAAGGATTTACACAATCATTGGCTGAACGACTGAATACGCTTAGCAAGATAAGGGTTAAGGAAGCGGCAGAGGGTGATGTGCTGGAAAATGGCGTGGTGTATATCTCAATGGGTGGCAAACATATGAATGTAGTAACCAAAGGAGGTAGAGCAGTTATCAGGTATACTGACGAACCGCCAAGAGAAGGGGTTAAGCCGTGTGCGAACTATATGTATGAATCCTTGCAGACAAGTAATTTTGCTCAGATTGTTTGTGTAGTCCTGACTGGAATGGGAGCAGATGGAACTAAGGGAATCGTGAATCTGAAAACTTCAAAAAAAATACACGTCATCGCACAGAATGAAGCAACTTCAACCGTGTACGGCATGCCGAAGGCAATTACCGCGACAGGATTGGTAAATCAGGTTGTTGCACTTGATGATGTGGCCCAGGAAATAATAATGAATGTGGGGGTCAGGTAGAATGGATACAAGTCAATATCTTGATATTTTCCTTGATGAGTCAAAGGAACATTTACAGAATCTGAGCGATCAGATAATGGAATTGGAGCAGAATTCTGAAAATATGGATACAATCAATGAGATCTTCAGAGCTGCACATTCCCTCAAGGGTATGGCAGGTACAATGGGATATAAAAGAATGCAGACGCTTACCCATGATATGGAGAATGTATTTTCAGAAGTTAGGAACGGTACGTTCAAAGTGCAGCCGGGTATGATTGATGTGCTCTTTAGGAGTTTAGATGCACTCGAAGAATATGTCAATAATATTCAACAGACGACAGAAGAGGGTACCAATGATAATCAGGATCTGATTGATGCGCTTAACAGTATCTTAAAAAATAATGGTGAGGTTAAGCTGGCAAACAACAGCGAACCGGCTGCAGATAAAAAAACAGCAGATACACCACCTGTTGCTGAAAAATCCAATACCAAGAGTGAAAGATGGTCAGAGATTAAGATTGGTGATACCGAGAAAATGCTGATAGAGAAGGCACACAATGAAAACCTTAAGGTATTCGGGATTACTGTTTATATTGAGGAAGCTTGTGTACTAAAGGCAGCAAGAGCATTTCTTGTGTTTAAGGCGCTTGAAAAACTTGGTGAGACAATTGTTTCTGTACCAACAGCACAGGATATAGAGGATGAAAAATTCGAACTCACATTCAGCCTTATTTTTATAACATCAAGCCAAAGAGAAGAAGTTGTAGCGGCAGTCATGAGTGTATCTGAGATTGAACAGGTATTTTGTGACGAGTATGTTATTGAACAGACGGAACCTGAAAAGCCCGTGGAGGAAGTGAAGCCTGTAGAAGAGAAAACTGTGGAGGAGATCAAAGAGGAAGCTCCCAAGGCAGTTGTTTCAAAGGCAGCAGCGCTTACACCAGCTTCTACGTCAGCAGGAGCAAAACCAGCAGCAAAATCTTCTGCAAAACCGGTTGTCAACAGAACGGTTAGAGTTGATATAGAAAAGTTAGATAATCTGATGAACTTAGTTAGTGAGTTGATTATAGCAAAGAATTCCTTGATTTCTGCGACTGCGGCAGACGGTAAGAGCGAGAATGGTTCCGTAAATGAACAGATTGAGTATCTTGAAAGTGTAACAACGAATCTGCATGAATCAGTTATGAAGGTTCGAATGGTTCCAATTGAGAGCGTAGTAGCAAAATTCCCTCGTATGATTCGTGATTTGTCAAAGAAACTTGGCAAAAAAATGGAACTGTATATGTCAGGTGAGGATACAGAACTAGACCGCACAGTTGTGGATGAAATCGGAGATCCTCTGATGCATATGCTTAGAAATTCTGCCGATCATGGTTTGGAACCCAATGATGTTCGAATTGCAAATGGGAAACCAGAGGTTGGTTCTATCTTTTTGGATGCATATCAGGATGGAAACAATGTTGTAATTGAAGTGAGAGATGATGGCGGCGGAATCAATGTTGAGGCTGTCAGAAGCAAAGCAATAGAGCGCGGAACCGTAACACCGGAACAGGCAGAGACAATGACAGAGAAGGAAGTAATAGACCTTTTATTCTTGCCAAGTTTTTCTACTGCAAAAAAGGTTTCGGATGTATCAGGACGCGGTGTTGGACTGGATGTAGTAAAGTCAAAGATTGAGTCATTAAGTGGAGAAGTTGAAGTTAAGAACCGTTATGGAGAAGGCTCTTCATGGATTGTCAGACTTCCGCTTACACTTGCTATTATACAGGCGCTTATGGTGGTTATCAGAGATGAAAAATATGCGATAGCACTTGGTTCAATTCAGACAATTGAGGATGTTCTGCCAGAAGATATTAAGTTGGTACAGGCAAAAGAAGTGATTCATATTCGTGGAACAGTCATTCCTATTATCAGAATGGATAAGGTTCTTGATATTCCTCCAAAGGAAGGCGAAGAGAAGAAGAATCTTACAGTTATTATCGTAAAGAAGGGTGACAAACAGGCAGGTTTGGTAGTGGACGAGCTTATTGGACAACAAGAAGTGGTTATTAAATCTATGGGCAAGTATATTAAGGTTCCCAAGATGATAAGCGGCGCTACGATTTTGGGCAATGGCGAGGTAGCACTGATCCTTGATACCAATGCATTGATATAATCCTATTGATAATAGAGGAAAGGCAGGGCATAGAACATGGATGAAGTAAAAGTAATGGATGAGCAGAAACGCAATGAGATTCTGAACCGTCCTGTAGAACATGATACAACACAATTCATTGTGACACAGCTTGGCGGTGAGCAATATGGAATCAACATCAAGTACATATCGAACATAATCAGAATGTCAAAAATTACAAGAGTGCCAAAAGTACCTGATTACATAAAGGGCGTTATCAATGTGCGCGGCGTGGTTATCCCGACCATAAGCCTGCGGCTAAAGATGGGGCTTCCAGAAGATGTGGTTACGAAAAAGACACGTATTATTATTTTGACACTAGAACAGCATGAATCAATTGGGGTATTGGTTGATGAAGTAAAAGAAGTAGTTACACTGGATGAAGAACATATCGAGAGAATGGGATATGAAAAGGATGAGAAAGAACGATTCCTTTCAGGCGTAGGGAAATCAGATGGAAAATTAATCTCATTACTTGATATTACAGCAGTGCTTGCAGAAGTTGTTGATGTATAGCAGCTATATAGTGACTTTTGATTATAGAAAGGCTTAGGACATATAATGGCACAAACTATTAGTTTTGAGAGAGTTACGACGGAATATTATGATGTATTAAAGGAACTAGGAAACATCGGGGCAGGGAATGCGACAACTGCACTTGCCCAGATGCTTCAGACCAAGGTGGATATGAAGGTTCCACAGGTAAAACTCCTTGATTTCAAAGATGTCGGAGAAGAAATGGGCGGCGAAGAACAAATGGTGGTTGGTATATATCTGGCTGTTGAAGGAGATATCACAGGTAGTATTATGTTCATCTTAGAACATAATGCCGGCAAATCGCTTGTGTCTAAGCTCATGGGAACACCACCGGCAGAAGGTGATTTCAGTGACATGGAAATATCAGCAATGAAAGAGATTGGTAATATTATTACAGGTGCTTATTTGAACTCATTAGCACAGATCACCAATCTCAAAATGATTCCGTCAATTCCAGATTTAAATATTGATATGCTCAATGCGATATTAAGTGTTCCAGCAATAGAATTTGGTATCGTGGGAGATCAGATACTATTGATACAAACAGTATTTACGGATGATGTGGATTTGAACGGATATTTCATATTGATGCCGGATTTGGACTCCTATTCAAAAATGCTAGGTGCACTTGGATTATCAATATAATTACGTATATTCAACAGAGAAGGGGCAGTAGGCTATGGCGAATATAGTAAAAGTAGGAATGGCAGACTTGAATGTGTGTAAAAGTCCTGAAGGGATAACGACGTTGGGACTTGGATCGTGTGTGGGCATATGTATAAGGGATCCGGTTTTGAAAATCGGAGGGATGGCACATGCTATGCTGCCTGACAGCAGGCAGATAGAACATAATTCGAATCGAGCAAAATTTGTGAATACAGGTGTGGAAGATCTTGTGAAAAAGCTGGTTGCCATGGGTGGCAGGCAGGCAAGATTTGAGGCAAAAATAGCAGGCGGTGCACAAATGTTTGCGTTCCAGAACAAATCAGACATGACACGTGTTGGAGAAAGAAATGTGGAGGCCAGCAAGAAAAAATTGAAGGAGTTAGGAATTCCTTTAAAAGCTCAGGATACAGGATTGAATTATGGACGTACCATTATTTTTTATCCCGAAACGGGAGATTTGGTAATCCGTTCAGCAGGAAAGCCTGAGAAGACAATTTGATTATTCAATTATAAGGGGTAATAGAATGGGGAACAAGACAAGGCTAATCACGCCGTTTTTTATGCTTCTAGCAGGTGCGATAGCGTCTATAATTATGTATATAAGGGGATTTGAACTTACAAGAATGCTGTGGGGAGTCCTGATTGTACTAGTGATATTTTATATTATTGGCGATGTAGCAAGATATCTCTATTCATCAATTAGGCCACGCATTATACCTGCAACTGATATTGACAAGATGCTTGTTGAAGCAAAGAAGAAAGGTGATCTTACTGGAAGTGTGGTTGCTTTTGCAGATGATGAAAATGCAAAAGCACAAGACAGTATCGACGCAGATGGTTTTATGGCAGATAATACAGAAGGATATTCCGACGAAGAACTCAACGGGTATGATTCTGATGATACTTCTGCATCAATGTAGAGCCGCGAAAACTACTTTTCTGAAGATAATAGGTCGGAAAAATCAAAGATTTTGCAGCCAGCAAATTTGTGTTAAAAATATTTTTGGCTCAATTTGCAGGCTGTTGGCAACATGGGGGTTAACATGAACGAATCAGCACGTAAAAAACTTTGGGAAGATTACGCCAGACTGAAAACGTCAGATTTGAGAGAAAAGCTTATTTTGGAATATGCGCCATTGGTGAAGGTAGTAGCAGGGCGACTCAGTATGTATCTTGGTTATAATGTGGAATATGAAGATCTTGTAAGCTATGGAGTGTTTGGACTGATAGATGCAATAGATAAATTTGATACAGGCAAAGAAGTCAAATTTGAAACATATGCGAGTTTGCGTATTCGTGGCGCCATCTTAGACCAGATTAGAAGAATGGACTGGATACCACGTACAATTAGGCAGCGTCAGAAACAGATTGATATTGCAATGAAAGAAGTGGAGCAGAAAAAGGGAAGACCTGCTACAGACGCAGAGATAGCAGCACACATGGGAATACGGGAAGATGAGCTTCTTGAATGGCAAAATCAGGTTAAGGCTGACAATATTATATCATTGAATGAATATGTGGAGCAGGGAAATGATATTTCATCAGAGAAAAGCATCCATGCAGGATTCGATACGCCAGAAGGCGTGATGGAGAAAAGCGAGCTCAAAGAAATGCTGGTGGAGGCATTGGAGCTTTTGACAGATAAAGAGAAAAAAGTAATTCTTTTATATTATTATGAAGAGCTTACATTGAAAGAAATAAGTCGTGTACTTGAAGTATCAGAATCAAGAATATCACAGCTTCACACAAGAGCATTACAAAAAATGAAAACAAAGATGGGAAATTATATAGGCATTTTGGATTAGCTTTGATGTTGACTAGATGGAGGCAAGGCTTATATGAATGGATATTTTCAAATTCAGATAAATGAAGAGGGGGTAAGTCTGCTGTTATCACCTCCCATTGGGGAAGGTGATAAGATACGAGTAAGTGAATTAAAAGAGTATCTTGATAGAGTCGGTGTACCCTATGATGTTATGGCAATCAATTCGGCCCTTTACTCATTGGGGGAGGAGGAGATTGTCCTTTTTTTAAGTCCTGTTAAGATTCCGCCCGTAGATGAGGCGTGTGATGTTCAGGTGTCATTGGACAAAATGAAAGCGACACTGCGAATGTATCCGCCAAGTGCAGGCGGGGCAGCACTAAACAAAGAACAGATAATAGAAGCGCTTACCCATGCCAAGGTACGTGCAGGGATTGACGAAGAAGCAATAGAGGCAGCGCTTGATGACCGACAGTATTGTACGGATATTATTGTTGCAAAAGGAAAGAGACCGACGGTTGGACGCGATGCATCCCTAGTGTATCTGTTTGACACTAAAAATGATACACGACCAGAGCTGAATGAAGATGGGAGTGTTGATTTTTTTAAACTTAACAATCTGCATCAATGTGTAAAAGACCAGGTTCTTGCAGAAATTATTCCAGAAGAAAAAGGTGAAAATGGCATTGATGTATATGGAACTGTTACAGCGGCAAGAGAGGTTAAAAAGGCTAGCTTTGCATACGGAAGAAATATGGAAGTATCAAAGGATGGGCTTAAATTAATCAGTGTGGTCGATGGCCATGTATCATTGGTCGATGGTACCGTTTTTGTATCAGATGTGTATAGTGTAGAAAATGTAAGCACAGCGACAGGAAATATAGACTATCATGGAGATGTGGAAGTCAAAGGAAATGTCTGTGAGAATTTTTGTATCAAGACAAAAGGGAATGTTTTTGTCAAAGGTGTCGTAGAAGGAGCACTGATAGAGGCAGATGGTGATATTATCATTGCGAGAGGGATGCATGGACAGAATAAAGGACGACTCAAAGCAGGTGGAAATATCATTGCGAAATTTATATCGGCTGCAGAAGTAGAAGCTGCTGGGTTTGTGGAAGCAGAGCAAATACTAAATGCAAAAGTGATAGCAGGCAATACAGTGAATGCAGAGGCCGGAAAGGGACTGATCACAGGCGGAAAGATTATAGCGAAAAATGCGGTAAATGTACGAAATGCAGGGTCGCCAATGGGTGCAGTTACCATTATAGAAGTAGGAAGTAATCCAGAGGCGAAAAGACGGCTTGCAGATTTACAGAAGAGTGTTGGTGAGAAGTCGAAAACAATACCTCAGATGAAAAAAGCAATTGATGAAATAGCAAAAAAGATCAAATCAGGCGTAAAGGTGTCACCAGCGTTGCTGCAAAATGCACGGATGACGCAGATGGCACTTACGGAAACCCAAAACCAGATACAAGATGAATTAAAAGAAATAGAAGCACTTGACAAAATGCTAAAGGGCGATGAGACTGCTCATATTGATGTACGAGGTACAATATATCAAGGAGTAGTAGTATGTATTTCAGGAGCCAGTATGACTGTTAAAAATGAGTATACATATTGCCGTCTGATTAAAAAAGATGCAGATGTAGCCTCTACAAATTTGTAGAGGCTATTGCCTTTTTGATAGTGCCAATAAGTGGTATTTGTGTTTTTGCATTTTTTAACATAGAAGCTGTTATAAACAGCATAATAAATGAAAATGTGATGCTCGTAACAGAAAGCCGTAGGCTGAACTGTTAGTTACAATTCACACTTACGCCAGATTTCTCATATACTTACAACGATTTCGGTGTGAATTGCAACAATTGATGCACACAAAATGCTAAAAAGCACGCATTTTGGCGCTTGCTCCGACGCCATGCAGCAAGTGCATGGCGCGGATGTGAAAAGTAACAACTGTTACATGGAATTTATAAATTGTGAAAAACAATGTTTGCATATTTGATTAAAATATATTAAAATAAGGCGAAATATAGTTTCTTGCAAGGAACAATTGGAGGATTTAGATAGATTCCTAAATCCGGGAGGAGGGATATATAATGGCAATCAGTCCGATATTGCTCAATGGAAGTATACAGCAGACAGATAATGTACTGCACAATCAGGTTAAACAAGCAGAAAAAGGGATGGTGGATCAAGGGAATATTCAGATTCAGGAAGAAAAAAAAGAGCAGCAGAGGGCGAAACAAGTTGTAAACGCAGATGAAACTATATTCAAGGAAAATCGGTTTGATGCGAAAGAAAAGGGCCGAAATGAATATTCTGGCGATGGCGGAAAACATAGGAAGAAATTCAAAGGTGATGGAAAGGTGGTTGCAAAGTCTGTTGGGGGCTTTGACATAAAAATCTGATGCACAAAAAGAATTGCGTTTTGGAAAGGTTTGGTTACAGATGAATTGGATAGAGGTGGCACTGCTTATATTTGGAGTTGGTGCATTTGCAGGTAGTTTTTTGATTAGGGGAAAATCGGCTGATGAGGAAGAAGAGCAGCATGTGGATATAGAACTTATCAGAACGATTATAGAGAAAGAAATGGGCGATGCCAAGGAACGTGTTGCAGAAGTAGTAGACGAGACACTCGAATATGCAGTAGAAAAAACAGAACGTGCATCGGAAAGAATTTCAAATGAAAAGATTATGGCAATCAGTGAATATTCAGAGACAGTACTTTCAGATATCAATAAATCACATCAGGAAGTAATGTTTCTTTATGATATGTTAAACGATAAGCACAATAACTTAAAAGAGACCGTGAAGCATGTTGACAAAACTGCAAGAGAAGCGGAAGAAGCAGCGAATGCAGCAGCAATTGCACTTGCGGCAAAGGCGAAAGAAGATGCAGAAGCAAAAGAGAGAGAGAAGTTAGAGGAGAACGCCGCAAAAAAAGAAGCTGCCACAAAAGGCTCTTTTGGGCAGGCATTACAGGATAAAGATGCAATGGAAAAGGAACATGCACGCCATCAGATGGCACGGCTAATTCTTCCTATGCAGCAGGAAATGACAATGCGGCGGCAAGCAGATGCACGTTCTATGGATTTGAGTGCATTTGCGGTGAAACCAGAGAATAAAACAGAGTCAGTAGATGACAATCAAGCGTCAGAACTCAGACCACTTGTTGTGAAAAGTGTAGAAATTGTATCGTCTAATACAATGGATATGCCTCCTGTGTCTGAAAATATCGGAATGAATCCAGCAGTATTGGCAGGAATGAATATGTCTTCTGCAAAGGCAGATACAAAATCTTCAGATACCAGACAGGTAGAAGTTTATTCTTTTGCAAAGCAGGCGCCTCGCGTGGAGCGTCCAGTAAAAAAAGAAGCGCAGGCGGCAGCCTTTGAAAATACAATGAACATGGCAAAGAGACAGGATGTATTTCAGGAACAAGTACCAGCGGAAGAAGTAAAAGAAAACAATAATGACAGAATCCTTAGCCTTCATAAACAGGGCGTTTCAAATGTCGATATTGCAAAGGAACTTGGCCTTGGTGTTGGAGAGGTGAAGCTGGTTATCAGTCTGTTCAAGGGGGCAGTATAAATGAAATTTAAGTATTTAATGAGAGGAATTGGGCTTGGCGTAATTATAACTGCTGTGGTAATGGGCGCTTACAGTAGAAGTGCAGTGGCAGATGCAAGGGTATCTGTTTTAAAAGAATATGGACTTGATGAAGACAAACCAATCTTGCCAGAGGCGCAGACAACAGAAGATATTGAGCCTACATCTGAACCTGTAATTGTGGGAGGAGAGGAAACAGAACCCGCAGAAGAAGTTGGCACAGATGCAACACAGGATTCTGATCAGCCAGAAGATATCACAACACCTGATATTCAGGGAAATGCAGAGGATGAAAATGAAGAAGAATCTTCAACAGCAAATGTAGTGACTGTGGAACCGTCAGGAGATGCTGTGGAGATTGAAATATCCATTGGAGATGATTCCGGAACTGTATCCAGAAAGCTTTTCAATGCGGGACTTATTGAAAATGCAGCAGAGTATGATGCCTATTTGATGCAGCATGGATATGATAAAAAACTAAATGCAGGCACAAAGAAAATCAATACAACAGATGGGTGGCAGGAAATTGCAGAAAAAATAACGAAATAAGTCGCCAGCAAACACCAAATAATATTGGCGAAAATATACATTCTGGCGACTTATGAAGGGGCATGGCAGAACTGTTACAAATAAAAATAAGGATCATAATTCAAAAAGACCTCTTGCATGAGAGGTCTTTTTATGATAAACTAATATCGTTGTGGCTGCATTCGTGCAGTTCAAAATATTACAGTATTCACGCTTGAGGATTTACGGTCCATGCCACAAACGCTTGGGAATAGAATTCTATGGTAGTCCGTAAAAATGATGCAGGCGGCAGCGCGGTAGAACCGCAGAAAATGGAGGGAAAATATGAGCGTTATTTCAATGAAACAGTTGCTGGAGGCGGGTGTTCATTTTGGACATCAGACAAGAAGATGGAACCCTAAAATGGCTCCTTATATCTTCACAGAGAGAAATGGTATCTATATTATTGACTTACAGAAGTCTGTAGGTAAGGTTGACGAGGCTTACAAGGCTGTTGCAGATATTGTAGGACGGGGAGGCACAATTCTTTTTGTTGGTACAAAGAAGCAGGCACAGGACGCTGTTCGTACTGAAGCAGAGCGTTGTGGTATGTTCTATGTTAACGAAAGATGGCTTGGCGGTATGCTTACAAACTTCAAGACAATCAGAAGCAGAATCAATAGACTTAAAGCAATTGAAGTAATGGCAGAGGATGGAACATTCGATGTTCTTCCAAAGAAAGAAGTCATAAAGATTAAAAAGGAATGGGAAAAGCTTGAAAGAAACCTTGGCGGCATCAAGGATATGCCAAAGGTTCCAGATGCGATTTTTGTAGTAGATCCCAAGAAGGAAAGAATCTGCGTACAGGAAGCTCATACATTGGGTATTCCACTGATTGGTATTGCTGATACAAACTGCGATCCGGAAGAACTTGATTATGTGATTCCAGGGAACGATGATGCGATTCGTGCAGTAAAATTAATTGTTTCTGCAATGGCGGATGCTGTTATAGAGGCAAACCAGGGAGAAATTATGACAGAAGCTGATGTGACTGAAGAAGTAGCAGAGGAAGAGAACTCTGAAGAAGTAGTTGCAGAGGCTGAATAAAAATAAAATATAGAGGCAGCAGGATAGAACGAAATTCATACTGCAAATAGTGTGATAATTGCGCATATGATTTGCAGTTTTGACAAGAATGGAGGATTAAAATGGAAATTACGGCAGCAATGGTAAAAGAATTAAGAGAAATGACCGGTGCTGGTATGATGGATTGCAAGAAGGCATTGAATGAGACAAATGGAAATATGGAGGAAGCGGTTGAGTTCTTGAGAAAGAATGGACAGGCTAAGGCGGAAAAGAAGGCAGGCCGTATTGCGGCAGAAGGTCTTTGCAGAGTTTGTACAGATGGCGATAAGGCAGCAGCTGTTGTTGAAGTAAACTCTGAGACAGACTTTGTTGCAAAGAATGAACAGTTCCAGAACTATGTAGCAGCAGTTGCAAAACAGGCACTTGCTACATCTGCTACAGATCTTGATGCATTTTTGGTTGAACCTTGGAATGAAGATTCTTCTAAGACTGTGAAAGAAGCTTTGGTAGAGAAGGTTGCCGTGATTGGTGAAAATTTAACTATCAGAAGATTTGAGAAAGTAGTAGCAGAAAATGGCTGTGTGGCAACTTATACACATGGCGGCGGAAAGATTGGTGTTATTGTAGAAGCAGAAACATCTGTTGTAAATGACGAAGTAAAAGAAGCGCTTGTAAATCTTGCAATGCAGGTTGCAGCATTATATCCAAAGTATGTATCTTCAGAAGATATTTCTGAGGAGTACAAAGCACATGAGAAGGAAATCATCACAGAACAGATTAAGAATGATCCCAAAATGGCAGGAAAGCCAGATAAAGTTATCGAGGGCGCTGTCAATGGACGTCTGAACAAAGAGCTGAAAGAAGTATGCTTATTAGAGCAGGTATATGTAAAAGCAGTGGATGGAAAGCAGACTGTTCAGCAGTATGTGAATGAAGTTGCAAAAGCTGTCAATGCAGATTTAAAGATTAAGAGATTTGTTCGTTTTGAAACAGGCGAAGGCATCGAGAAAAAAGTAGATGATTTCGCAGCAGAAGTTGCAGCTCAGGCTGGAATGTAAAAGATAATATATAAGCTTCCTATCAATCATATCGTTAATTGATAGGAAGCTTATTTTAATTTTGGGATTAGCATAGTCTCTCCATGATTCCCCTTCGTAGTTCAAATAGAAAAAAATTATTAGAATTACACATCATTTAGATAAGCTTCATATTCTTCAAAAGATTCTTCGCCACAGCCGTCTAGAAGCATCATAAAGCAGCTTTCAATAATATCAATCCACGTCAGCAAATCTTTTGTTTGTTCTTCTGTCAATAGATGGTTAACTTCCAACATTCCACCATCAGGGGAGGTCCATTCTCTTGTCAGATGGATGATTGCTACAATGTCCGATATGATTTCGCGGTCAATCGTTGGTGTAGAAAATTCATTGGTTAATGTTTTTAGGCATTCTATCACTTCTATAAAGTTTTCTTGATGCAGTTCACCGCCAAAAGGGCGTAAAATTCCTAAAAAACCATTTTTCCATTTTGGATTTTGGATGTCACTATTTCTTGATGAATGAAAAGACAGCAATTCTTTTGCTTCTTTGATATCCATAGCTATATACACTTCCTTATGTATTCAAATTTTTCAGATGCGCCCTAAGTATATCATAAACAATTATTCAATGCAACAGTTCAGCCTTTGGCTTCCTGTTACAGGCATCAAGCCATGGGCTTATCTTGTAGGCATCTGAAAATCCACAAGAGCCTTATTCAGATAATCGTTGAAAGGTTTCATGATTCGAAAAAGTTTTGCCGCCTTTTTAGAAAATGTGTCTGCATTATTTAATTCTGTATCTTTTAACGGATACTCCAGATACCAACTCTTAAATTTTAGATATTTCGCTTGCGGATGATCTTTATCATATCCCGCAGGGACATTTTTTAGTGTTGTTCCCCGTACAGTGAAATGTTTTTCAAATTCTGGCTCATGTATAATCTTTTCCCATTCTTCTCCATTTCGGACAATATAATCCCGTATCATCGTTGTCGCATCTTTAAACATATCTGCAAATAAGCCGCCTCCCAAAAAAGACTGATCGTGAGGCTTTATCATAAGATAATATCCGACAGGGACAGGCATTTTGCCTTTAGAAGAAATATGGGCACGGAATGCAGGATTATAAGGCGATTTGTCATGGCTGAAACGAGTATCCCTTACAATCTTAAATGTAAGGTCTTTTGGATTGTTATGTAAAATGCTATTATCAAATTTTCCAATTTCCAACATTAAATTCTGTAACAGCTCTTCAAATTCAGCGTTGGCCTTTTTGTAATCCTCCTTATTCGCATGATACCAGTCACGGTTGTTATTCATGCCAAGTGATGACAAGTACTCTATGATTGTCTGTGTATTCATAATTCATTTTCTCCTTTACGAATTTTGGATAACGGAAAGCTGGGTGAAATCTAACAGTTCCTGGATTTGATGCTTCATGCGTTCGGGCGATTGATATGTCTTACAAAACGAAAAATTCTGTGACAACTCATCAATATCTTCCATAGCACTTTTCACATCAAATATGGTCTTAACAGGAATTTCCCTGGCCGTTGTATAATCCATCTTCTGTGGATTTATCCTGTGACTTTGTATTGCATAATTTACCCTGTCTTTACATTTACATTTGCCACTGCCATACTCCCCGCAATATTGTCCAAGAAAATCCGCCATTTTTCTGCGTATGCGTGAAAGCCTCTGACGGTACGCTTCTGGGGTCATTTCCAAAATATCTCCTGCAATACGACTGTCAACCTTAAACATTGTACCCAATATAAAAATACATCTGCTTTCTGTATCAAGGCATTGCAACATCACATTGGTACAAGACATTTTCAGTTCCTCTGCCAAAATATCCTTTTCAACATTTTGTGTTAAATCTGGAACATCCTGTACTTTTCCATTCTCTATGTCGTCTCCATAATACTCAAAACTCAACGGATAATGGGCAAACATATGCTTTTTGTAATTTTTCAGATGATTGGCAGCAATGCTAAATACCCATGTTGTAAAGGAACTATCACCTCTGAAAGACGACAGGTGTGTAATCATTTTCAGCAAAATATCCTGTGTGGCATCCTCCGCATCTACAAATGTGCCAAGCATTCGTAAAGACAAATTGAATACAATATCCTGCATACCTGTGACAAGTGTTTCAAGGGCTTTTTTATCCCCTGATGTAGCCTTATTGACTAAAGCCTGTAATTCTTCATTTGTTTTTTTGTTCATAGATTTTTACCTCCTATTTAATTAGACAATACTTCATTGTCTATGTGACAAAAAATAATTATTTTTTAACAGCATTGGTTTATAAATATTTCATACAAGTTTTATTCACACTCCGAACGACAAAGGAGAAAGCCCTTTAATGCTGTGTCTGCTTTGATAACGTTCAAAAGTTATATATTATAGTATAGGTAATTGAATAAATGGAATCAAGTATTGCCTGCACATGACATACTTTACCACCCGAAAAGCAAATATGGTAACGCTTTTCTTTTCTGTATCGACTATATTCCCATTGATTTTAAGTAGAAAAACAAGAAATTTGCTCAATCAATTCTGCATGGATGAACTGTTAAATAAATTGTATTGACAAAATGGTTTAAAAGATTTAAACTAAAAGCAGTTTAAATCTTTTAAACCATTTATCAAAGGAGGAAATTAAATGTTTACTTACATTATGACAGAGGCAGAAATGCTTTTAGCGGAATTAATCTGGCAGAACGAACCAATAGGAAGCGGTGACTTGGTAAAATTGGCAGCAGAAAAATTAGACTGGAAAAAATCAACAACATATACCGTGCTTAGAAAAATCTGTGAAAATGAGATTTTTCAAAATGTGTCCGCTACAGTGACCTCAAAAATGAGCAAGGAAGAATATACAAGGCGAAAGGGAGAGCGGTATTTAGATGAAAATTATAACGGTTCTTTACCCAGTTTTGTAGCGGCTTTTTTGAAGAAAAAAAGACTGAGCAAGAAAGAAATTGAAGAACTTGCAGCATTGATTGAAGCGTATAAGGAATAATGAGATATTAAGTCCAGCTAAGAAAAGTCAAGTAGAGTTATCGCGCAGCGATTAAAAATAGGAGGATTATTGTGCTTTGGGATATATTTTTAATGGTATTGAATATCAGCATTATAAGCTGTTATACAATTATTGTAGTATTTGTGCTTCGTGCACTGCTTCTAAAGTGGGAGAGAAAGTACGCATACCTTTTATGGTTTGTTGTTTTTATCAATCTATGCATTCCTTATCGTGTTTCAGGACCTTTTAGTTTGGTGCCGTCGTGGGTAGCTGATTTCGATATATCAAAACAAAATGAAACTGTACAAAAAGACTATCTGCCAAATGAAGAAATTGTTCAAATAGAGGTAATGCCTGGTGATAAGAATGGAGAGACAGTATTCTCACAAACATCAAATGAAGTTACATATCATAACTATGAAGCTGAGGCGGAGATGAGTGCATCTAATGGAATACCAGGAACAGACTCAAATAGTGAAACAGTATATTTTGATATCATGAATGAGGACAAAGAGGAGTCAAAAAATTATTTTTTGGTGATAGTATGGCTTGCTGGGATTGGTTTGATTGGAGCATGGAATATAGGAGGGCTTATTAAGCTGCGCAAAAATCTTGCAAACGCAGTATCGCTATCAGAAACGGATAGTAGTATAAAAGTAGCCCAAAAGATAAATTCACCTTTTCTGTGGGGAATTTTTTCACCGATAATTTATTTACCAGAGAATATTGATACAGAGGAACGCACTTATATTATTGCGCATGAAAACTATCATAAGAAACGCAAGGACCATATATTTAAACCAGTAATTTTTATGATTTCTCTGATACACTGGTTTAATCCGTTTGTATGGGCAGCATATATTTTGTTTGTGAGAGATATGGAAATATCATGTGATGAGGCTGTGATTGCAAATGCAGATGAGGATATCAGAAAAAAGTATGCTGCGAGTCTTTTGAAATATGCCGCTAGACAGAATGGATATACATTGACACCGATTACATTTGGAGAGCCTTCATTAAAGAGCAGAATAAAAAATATTTTGCAGTACAAAAAAAGAAATATTGTGATCTCTGCCATAATACTTTGTTATGTTATTATCATAATGCTTGGTTTGAGTTTTAAACCGCAACAGAAAAAAGTACAAGTAAAACTTGATATACAAGAAGAAAATTATGAGCAAGATGTGATTGATACGCTCGATCATGACTTTAGATCGTATTCTGCACAATCGCAGCAGGCAGAGTGGAAATCTGGGATCATTAAGGCAGCAGATGGCCAAAATAAATATACAACAATGTTGATGGAATCAGATATTGTATCGGGTAAGGTATCAGATTTTCGAACATTTTCATATGAGGAGGAACACAACGGAAAGAAAAATTCGATAGCATATGTTATGGCAGGTAAAAAGGATAAGGAGGCAATTTCAGGAAGTCTTTGGTTTGTAGGAGAAAACACAGTGCTGCCTGTCATGCAACATATTACAATAACAGAATCGCAAATGGAAACCATCGCTTTTAAAGAAAATACATATGTTATCATTAATTATCAGGCGGACAATAGAATAGATGGCAGAATATTGCCGATAACAAACGATATTTTATCAAGTGAAATTATGCCGGATATTTTTGGTAAGAAGAAAATAGGAGATTTAGAGGGAACGATTTTGTGCACGAATACTGCATATGATGTAGAATGTATGGTGGATAGTTCAGGAGAAAAAAGCGTTTATAATTGGTATGGACAGACAACAAAGGAATATGCTTTTTGGCTGACAGATGAAAATACCTACAAGGAAATGGATGCACGCGTAATGACGCAGGAAGAAATAGCGTTGATTCCTTATGGAAATGCGATAATTGAGAAGGTACAACAGCAATATCCAAACGCACAAAAACAATATATTATACGTGAAAATGGCATTGTAAATGTGAATATTTGCGAAGAATCGCAAGATGGAGAAAGCGCGCATTTTTCCTTTATGACTTTTGCGATACGGGGAAACCAGGAAGCAGAATTTATAGAAAGCGGTGATGGGGTATATCTACTTCATATGGCAGAGGAAGCTTCTTATAATTATTTTCTGGCATTTTTTGGCGGACAAGAACAGTTTCTTCCAAATGACATTACAATACTGCCATGGTATGAACAAGACTGGCAACCTGATATCGCATATGAAACTGCTGATAAATCGCAAAACTATCTGATAGGGCAGGAAGAGAAGCTGACAGGATTAGAACAAATACGCTTAGATGGTCTGGTACCATATTATGGAATTGTATCAGGGGACAGAGATAATATGGAGCTCTTTTTTCAGTATTGCAATACTGCAGTGGCCACAACAGTTACTGCAAGGCGTAGAATGGCTTATGAATGGATTAATAAGATTGGAAAAACAGAAAGCTTTGAAGTCTATGGAACCAATTTAATTGATACAGTATTGATAAGGACTATGGAAGGAAAATATTTGCGTATCAATCATCCATTTTCCTCAAATTATAGTGAGGTGCCTGCGCTGTATGAATCAGATTTTGATAAAGACGGAGAGCAGGAACTTGTGCTGATGGGAGGTTTTGGTTATCATGGAACAGGATTATATCAGGAACAATTGTTTATAGTGGATAAAGGAACCGATGGCGTTTGGGGGGCATATGAATTTAGTGAGGAGATTTACCTGCCTGTAATAGAACAGCATATTAGCTCTGTTTACAGTGAGGGCAGCCTCAAACTGCAGATTGACGGAGAAGAGGTCAGCACGTTCACTGGAGAAGAAGCAGAACTAGATCCTTCATCAAAATATTGTGTGGGATCGCAGGAATATTTTGGCTATGGTGAATGCGGTATTGTAGAAAAATTTAAAAAAGATAAAATTGTAGGCGCTAAGGACAATGAAAATAAAAAGATTATATTGGATACAAAGCTTGGCATTTATTCAGATACCAATTTTTCAGGAATTTTTCCAGGAGATCATTTTATTGCTGCTTTTTCTTATAAAGGGGAAGGAAATTGGCAATTAGAAGAGTATCGTTATCTGTTTGAGGCTTGAGCATGTCTTAAAAAATTGAGTGCATTGATACTGTTTCACAGTATCTGTACACTCAATTGTAATTATTTCAGATGTTATTTATAGATTAATTTCATAACGTATGTTATGCCGCATAATCTACATTAGCACCTTTGAGTTTTATAGCATCCAATGCCTTTTGATTTTTGGTATATGGATTGGATTCATTGGGATATTTGATCATAGTGTTGGTAACACCACCGGATACATAAGTGCGTCCACATTCTGGACAAATACCTGTATGAATCGCAACAGAAGCATTGAGAACTTCTCCATTTTTCTGTGATGCTTTTTTGTATGCATTTGATACATGCTCATTCTCATGCGCACGAACCTTTGAAGCCGCAGATTCTGGAGAAATATGGGCGGCTGTTTTAAAGGATACATTATTTTCGTCAGAACCATCTTGATATTTGCGTTCTTTGCATGTTTCACAATCCGATGGAGAAGAACGTCGCCCGGCTTTTTTGACATCGTCCGGATTTGCACTTGTTTGTTCTGCACTAACGGAAGGATTCATTGCAGTTTTGTATATGGAGCTGTTGGGGTATAAACCTGAAACGGCACCAATCATCATAGGGCATACCTCCTTATCAAATAAAATTTAATTTTAGTATAGCATAATGAGATTGGAAATAACAGTATTTTTTCCAAATGATTCCATAAAATAAGAATAGGGGTTATCTATTCGTTTTGCTTTTTTTCGAGTGCCTTTTCTTCGTGTTTGATTTCCCAATGAATCAGGAAGGTAAGGATTCCGCGCAGTAAAATAACGACACCGAGAATACCAAGTTCTTCCCAATCACGTACAATAACTGTACGCAAAACTTCGCTGCCCATTTTAAATTCCAGCGACAGTGCAATTCCCTGCGCTAAGTCGAGCCGGATTTTGGTATCCTGTTTGATCCAATACCAAAAACATTTGATGGCAGTCCAAACTAATATTACAATTCCAAAAAGCTCTAAAATTACAGTGCAGATTTCTACAATGTAGGTTAAAGATTGTTCCAGGGTATTGATAGCAGTATGCATATAATCCTCCAATTCGTAAAAAATTGAACGTTCGTGCGCATAAAAGTAACAGTTCAGCCATGCGCAAATAACAATGAAAAAGAATGAAAAACGAAAGAGGCTTTCTTTTGTTTTTCATTAGTATAACACAATTATAGTGAATATTACATATTTTTTTTAAATAAGAGGATTCTTCTTGAAGCAGTTCGTATATGATAGTATACTAAAGCTATTATCATATTGAAAAATGGAGTTATTCATGAAGAAGAAATCAACGCAGTCCGATTTAAAAAAAGAAAAAAAGGATGAAAAGAAAGTCAAAAATATCAAAGCCGAAAGTACAATGCGGGAAATACGATGGGACAAGCTTGATAATACAGCGCATTTATTTCCGGTAATTGCTGGGGAAAGCATGAGCAATGTGTATCGGATCAGTATCACATTGACAGAGATAATACAGCCAGAACAGTTACAGCAGGCGTTAGATATTGTTTTGCCTAAATTTGATGGATTTAATCTCAGACTCAGGCAAGGTGTATTTTGGTATTATTTTGAGGAAAATGGAAAGCCTGCGCCAAAGGTCAGAATGGAGACAACATTTCCATGCAGATATATACACTCTAATAGAAACAACAGTTATATGTTTCGGGTCACGTATTATAAGTATCGTATCAATCTTGAGGTATTCCATGTGCTGACAGATGGTATGGGAGGCATTAATTTTTTGAAAGAACTCACATATCAGTATTTGAGGCTGGTGCACCCTGAATTGAAAATAGAAAAAGGAGATTCCCTGACAAGCAGCACTTCACTGAACAGAGAAGACAGTTTTTTGAAGAATTATAGAAAAAGTTCAGAAAGAGGCTATCAGACAAAGAAAGCGTATTTGGTAAAAGGCGAGAGGCTCAGTACAGGTGAGTTTGGCATTATGCACGGATATATACAGATTCCTGAATTAAAACGAGTTTGCCGCAGATATGGAGTGAGCATTAATGAATATCTGGTATCTGTATTTGTATGGAGTGTATACAAAGAGTGTATGCATAGTATGCCTTCTGACAAGCCTATCAGGGTAGCAGTCCCTGTTAATTTGAGACCATATTTTAATTCGATAACCACCAAGAATTTTTTTGCCATGGTATCTGCTGAATTTCATCCAGTGAAAGAAGAGTATACTTTTGAGGAAGTAGCCGAGGCTGTAAAGAGTAGTCTAGAACAGCAGATAAATAAAGAAAATTTAGAAAAACTTTTTTCGTATAATGTTTCAAATGAGAAGATAATTGCAGCAAGAGCAACCCCCCTTTTTATGAAAAATATTGCCATGCGATATATCTATACACAGTCGGCGCTTGCCAACACATCGACAATTACGAATATTGGTAATATTGTGGTAGATGAAGCATACAAACCTTATGTAGAAATGTTTCATTCATGCCTTGCAATGTCAAAAGGGCAGCATATTAAAGGAAATATATGTTCCTATGGAAGCACATTGGTATTTACATTTAGTTATGATATCACAGATCCTTCCATACAGCGTAGTTTTTTCAGAAAGATTGCTGAAGATGGTGCGTGTGTGGAGGTAGAAAGCAATGGGGTGAACTATGAGTAGATGCAATCAATGCAAAATAGAAATTCTTGACGAGACAGAACGCTGTCCATTATGCAATACAGTACTTGAACAGACAGCAGAGATGGAAAATATGTATCCAGATATTCGTATCCGATCCCGCAAGTTGGTAATGATTTCGCGTATTTATTTGTTTCTTGCGATTGTATTAGAACTTGTTGCGGCTGACATTTGTTTCTTTTTTGAGATGCAGTCGTGGATTTTAATTATTAGCGCGTTGGTCGTTTTATTTGGTTATATTGTTATCCGATATGCGATTCTTGGTACAAGCGGATATCTTGCAAAGACGGTGGTGCTGACAATTCTAGCAATTATTATGTTTGTAGCAATTGATTTTTCAGTTGGATATAATGGCTGGTCTGTAAATTATGTATTTCCGTCTGGAATCCTGCTGATTGACGCAGGAATTGTAGTATTAATGGTAATAAATCGCAAGAATTGGCAAAGTTATATGATGCTGCAGATTTTTATGGTGTTATGCAGCGTGGCAGCAGTTCTGTTGTCCTTTTTTGGGATTATTACGAATCCTGCTGTTTCTGTGGTGGCATTGAATATTTCACTGATATTATTCCTTGGCACCGTGATTATTGGCGGCAGAAGAGCCAGAGTAGAACTAAAAAGACGGTTTCATATCTAAAAAGCGCTGCCTGGCGGCAACGCTTTTTAGTATTTTATAGGAAATTTCGGGCACTCAATTTTTACTTTATAGGAAATTGCGCTATAGTAAATCATTGAAACAAAAAGCGCAGCTTTTTGCAGATTGAGCGCGCGGGCGCTCAATTTTTTATAATAGATGTACCCCTTTTTCGGCGCACAACCTTGTTGTTTCTTCGGGCCAGAGGGAAGACTGAACTTCACCAATGTGTGCCTTTCTCAAAAAGAACATGCAGATGCGCGACTGTCCTATGCCGCCACCGATTGTAAACGGCAATTCTTCATTGATAACAGCCTTCTGATAAGGAAGTTCGGCACGCTCTGGACAGCCTGCTTTTTCAAGCTGTGAGAGCAAGGATTCTTTGTCAACGCGAATCCCCATTGAGGATAGTTCAAGCGCGATGTCAAGAACGGGATAGTATACAACAATGTCCGCATTCAATGCCCAATCGTCATAGTCTGGAGCACGACCGTCATGCGGTTTCCCATTTTCCATTTTGTCACCGATTTTCATGATGCATACAGCGCCTTTGGCCTGTGCGATATAGTACTCGCGTTCCTTTGGCGAGTTGTCAGGAAAGATTTCAGCCAATTCCTCTGTGGTGATAAAAAAGATTTCATCAGGAAGTATTTCGTCTATGTAATCATATTGTATTGCCATATATTTTTCTGTATTTTTCAAGCATTTGTAGACTTTTCTAACAATTGCTTTGAGCGTATCAAGGTTTCGTTCTGAACGGGTAATAATTTTTTCCCAGTCCCACTGATCTACAAAAATAGAGTGAATATTATCTGTATCTTCATCGCGCCGGATGGCGTTCATATCAGTATAAATACCTTCACCGATGGCAAAGCCGTATTTTTGCAGTGCATATCTTTTCCATTTGGCAAGAGATTGTACGACTTCTGCAATACGTCCGTCTTGCTCCTTGATATCAAAGTTTACAGGACGCTCTATGCCATTGAGATTATCGTTCAGACCTGAAAGCGGATCAACGAAAAGCGGTGCGGATACGCGTGCAAGGTTTAAGTGTTTCGATATTTGATTTTGAAAAAAATCTTTTACAGTTTTGATGGCAATTTGTGTATCGTGCAAGTTTAAAGCAGAGCAATAGCCATTTGGAATGAATGGGTTTTTCATATGAAATCTCCTCTCTTAATTTGATAGCACAGATGTTTTTGTGCTGACCGACATTTTAAGTATCGCACTTAATGCTATGAAAATCAATAAAAAATTCAGAATCCTATTGACAAATACCTTTCAGGGGTATAGTATTAAGCTTGTAATGTATAGAAAGGGCATTAATCGTGCTGATACAATGATGCCTTGTATGCAGGTTTGCAGAGTTTGGCAAGAATGGAGGATAGTGTGAAAAATAAATTTTTCACACGGCAAATTTGTGCTTACGCCCAAATTCGCAGATTTTGGCAAGAATGGAGGATTTCTATGGAAAATAATATGACACAAGAGACAAGTTGCGAGGATAGCACAAACAGAAGGAAAGAACGCTCAGAAAAAGAGCACAGAGATATGGTGAATCGATTAAGCCGTATAGAAGGGCAGATTCGCGGAATAAAGGGAATGGTTGAAAAAAATGCTTACTGTACGGATATACTAATACAGGTAGCAGCAGTTAACGCGGCATTGAACAGTTTTAACAGGGTGCTTTTGGCAGATCACATCAAAACTTGCGTGACGCAGGATATTTTAGATGGTAAAGAAGAAACAGTTGATGAGCTTGTTGATACACTCAAAAAGCTTATGAAATAAGTATTTATAAAATGCAGCATAACAGGAAAGGAGACAGGTATGGAACAGTATACGGTTACAGGCATGAGCTGTGCTGCATGCAGCGCCAGAGTAGAAAAGGCAGTGTCTAAAGTAGCAGGGGTAAGTGCATGTTCTGTCAGCCTTCTCACAAATTCTATGGGAGTGGAGGGAGCTGCCTCTGCATCAGAAATAATAAAAGCAGTTGAAGAAGCAGGGTATGGTGCTGCGGTAAAAAGCGCAAGTGGCCCGAAACAAGCTTCTCATTCAGAACAGGAGGAGTTATTAAAAGATAAGGAGACACCAATACTCAAAAAACGATTATGGTATTCCATTGGTTTTTTGGTGGTACTGATGTATTTTTCCATGGGGCATATGATGTGGGGATTTCCTGTGCCATTATTTTTGGCAGAGAATCATATTGCAATGGGACTGATTCAGCTATTACTAACAATGGCAGTTATGGTAATCAACCAAAAGTTTTTTATTAGTGGTTTCAAAAGCTTGTGGCATAAAGCGCCAAATATGGATACCTTAGTTGCACTTGGAGCGACAGCAGCATTTGTTTATAGTACGTATGCATTGTTTGCTATGACAGACGCACAAGTTAAAGGTGATCATACAGCGGTTATGGCGTATATGCACGAATTTTATTTTGAATCGGCTGCAATGATTTTGGCGCTGATTACTGTTGGAAAAATGTTGGAAGCACGCTCCAAAGGAAAAACAACGGATGCACTCAAAAGTCTGATGAAAATATCTCCCAAAACAGCGACGCTTGTGCGAGATGGCAGTGAAACAGAAGTTGCGATTGAAGAGGTAATAACGGGCGATATTTTTGTAGTAAGGCCAGGGGAAAGTATTCCTGTAGATGGCATTGTGCTTGAGGGCATCAGTGCCGTTAATGAGGCGGCGCTGACTGGGGAAAGCATTCCTGTGGATAAACAGACAGGTGATAAGGTATCGGCAGCAACAGTAAACCAGTCAGGGTTTATTAAATGTAGAGCAACAAGAGTGGGGGAGGATACAACACTTTCGCAGATTATCAAGATGGTGAGCGATGCGGCGGCGACAAAAGCACCCATTGCAAAAGTTGCGGATAAAGTATCAGGTGTATTTGTTCCGGCAGTGATTGCCATAGCATTTGTAACGATATTAGGATGGCTTGTGGCAGGGCAGTCAATAGGTTTTGCGCTTGCAAGAGGAATTTCAGTATTGGTGATTAGCTGTCCTTGTGCATTGGGTCTTGCCACACCAGTAGCAATTATGGTTGGAAATGGTATCGGCGCCAAAAATGGGATTATGTTCAAAACTGCAGTATCGCTGGAAGAAGCAGGAAAAGTATCAATCGTAGCACTTGACAAGACAGGAACCATAACAAGTGGCGAGCCTGAAGTGACAGATTTGATTCCGACAGAAGGGACAACAAACGATGAACTGATTGCTATAGCATATGCACTGGAACAAAAAAGTGAACATCCGCTTGCAAAAGCAGTGAATGTTTATGCAAAACAATACTTCGCAGATAAACCGCTTGCGGCAGCAGAAGTATCGGACTTTAAGGCACTTCCAGGCAATGGATTGACAGCAGTGCTGGATGGCAGGCGTTTATATGGTGGAAATGCCAGATTTATCGGGGAGAAGCTTGGGTTACAGAATGTGCCTCAGACGCTTTTGCAGCAATCAGAAAAATTGGCAGAGGAAGGAAAAACACCGTTATTTTTTGCCAAAGAGCATACACTAATGGGAATTATAGCGGTAGCAGATGTTATCAAAGAAGACAGTAAGCAGGCAGTAGAAGAGCTTCAGGGAATGGGAATTCATGTGGTAATGCTTACAGGAGATAACGAGCGCACAGCTAAGGCAATCGGTGCACAGGCTGGGGTTGATGAAGTGATTGCCGGCGTTCTGCCTGATGGAAAAGAAAGCGTTATCAGGACCTTGAAGGAAAAAGGCAAGACAGCGATGGTCGGTGATGGAATCAATGACGCTCCTGCGCTGACACGGGCAGATATTGGGGTTGCGATTGGCGCTGGCACAGATATTGCAATTGATGCGGCAGATGTTGTGCTGATGAAGAGCCGCCTGAAAGATGTTCCGGCAGCTATCCGGTTAAGCCGCAGAACACTTAAAAATATCCATGAAAACCTGTTCTGGGCGTTCTTTTACAATATTATAGGAATACCACTGGCAGCAGGGATATGGATTCCTTTGTTTGGCTGGCAGCTTAATCCTATGTTTGGCGCTGCTGCGATGAGCCTTTCCAGCTTTTGTGTGGTAACAAATGCGCTTCGGCTCAATATGGTGGATATTTATAGTACCAAGAGAGATAAAAAGGGAAAAAACAGCCTTTTGCGGACTGTTGATAAGAATGGTGAAAAGAATCAACCAATAGAAATGGAGGAAAAGAAAATGACAAAAACAATGAAAATCGAAGGAATGATGTGTGGACACTGTGAGGCAAGAGTTAAAAAATGTCTCGAAGCGCTTGAACAGGTATCAGAAGCTGTCGTGAGCCATGAGGCAGGAACGGCAGTACTGACACTAAATGCTCAAGTCGATGATAATGTCCTGAAAAAGACAGTAGAAGATCAGGATTATAAAGTGCTTTCTATTGAATAATTTACGGATATTTGTGAGCATGGCATATTAATACAAGGTCAGAGTATCCCGCGCATTTCTGATTTGTGCGGTTATGTCTGACAATTCAATTAACAAGGCAGAAAGCTCGTCTGATGACAATTGAGAAAAATTAAGATCTGAAAGTTCATCAATTCTTTTGGCATATTTTTCTTCAACGTTGCTGGCGGCTTTCCGGCCTTTTTTTGATGCGCTGGGGTCATTTGCAAGTTCCTGCATTTTTGCATAGGAATCACAGACGTTTTGATATAAATCCGTGACGCCTTTGATGCGGTTTTCTATCGTCGGCTCCATTACAGGACCAATAACAATTTCAGAATCATAAGTTTCAGACCGTTCTTCCATATATTCCTCCTTGGATTCCGATATTGTGGTGTTAGCTGTGTGACAAGCGCATAACAATATTGGAAGAAAAAATAAGATTGCGATAAATGAATATTTCATATACTATTTGCTCCTGATAGGAATTAAAATATACTAATTAAATAACATGCGTTGCTTTTATAGAAGCTCTTCAATTACACACTGATGTTCTTTTTTGTTAGTGCCATAATTGATACCAACAGCAAGAATAGCAGTCACATTTTCCTTCTTTAATTTTTCACTGTATTCACGTTCTTTTATCTGTGCAATGGCATCTTCTGGCGTTTTGTCAGCTTTTAGTTCGATAATAATTCCAGCGAGATTTTTGCATCTGGGATAAAAAATAAAGTCGACAAACCCTTTTGTGCTTTTTTCTTCGCGTTCTACACGGTATTTGTTTCTTGCAGAAAGATATGCAAGTGTTACAATACAGGAAAGACTATTTTCGTCATTGTATTTCAAAATAGGCAGTTCACTGTTATGAATATTATGGAGATATGCGGCCACAATATCACCTTTTTTGTCCAAAGTGGCGTTCAGCACTTCATTGGAATTTTTGACAAGTTCTGCTACATAACCAAAATCATTATCTTTCAGTGCCTTTTCAAATTCAATCATAAGCTCTTTATTTGGTATTTGAAGTTCACCATCGTGATAGGAAAGCAAACCATAGGTAATCATAGCAGAATAAATTTCTTCTCGGTTTTTAGGGGTAGGCTGCCCAGCAGAGTATTCCTCTTCAATATCAATTCGCACAGAAATGTCATTCACCATTTTGACAATATCTTCCCGTACTTCACCAATGTTGTATTTAAGAAAAAACAATACTTCATCTATTTTCCCTGTTCGCGTCCAATAGCTTTGACATGTGCTGTCTTCTAGGGCACATACTACTGCTCTTGGGTTATATAGACGTTTTCCGTTTCTGGTTTGATATCCATTATACCATTCGCGGATATTGTCTAAGGTCAATGCAGTTTGTTGGCGGCAAAGCAGTTCAACTTCTGATTCGGTAAAACCAAAATACGTATCAAAAACAGGGTCTTTGAGCATCGTATATTCTTTGAACATATTCAATGCAGATCCAGTACTGTATTTTTTGATAGGAAGCACACCTGTCATATAAGTGAGTGCCACATAAGGTTTGTCTTTTAATAAATTTCTCAAAAATTCGAGAAAATCTCCATGGTGTTCTAAGTACAGATCGTGACTGAAAATATAATCCCATTCATCAATGACAAAGATAAATTTGTCCTCTGTGGCAGTCATCATCTCAGCTATACTGTTAAATTCCTGTTCTTTTAAGCTAGGATATGCTTCTGTAATATCATGTATGATAGAATGCTTGATCAAATGAATATAGTCTTTGTAGGAATTTCCATTTGGCAGGTGATTCAAACATAAATTGATAACATTATATTGGTTTAAATGCGTCATATAGGATTCAAGTTTGCTGATTTTGAGGCCATCAAATAAATCTCTGGAATCATATGATTTGCAGTAATAGGCACCAAGCATATTAAGCACAGAAGTTTTTCCAAAACGGCGTGGTTTTGTGATGCAGATATATCTGTTCTTAGTACAAATGCGCATGTTTATTTTGCCGATTAAATCAGACTTGTCAACGAAAAATGGGTCATGAACGAGCATATTAAAATCAATATATGCAGATTTTGTATTGAAACATAAACGCATAAGGAACCTCCATGCTGCGACAGATTGCTTTGTTATGAATAGTATAGCACAGGAAATGAAGAATACTCAATATGCAAAAATCTTCGTTTTTGTTATAATGGATTTTGTATTAACAATTTTAAAAATAGGGATATATTATCAGTGAAATTAATGTTTATCATAAATATATTATTGACTTTCATATATATCTGTTTTATAATCGTTTCATAGGAGGTGAGGAAAATGAAACCAAGTCAAGAAAAAATCAGGAGCATGAGTAAGAAAATAAGCATTGTACTTAAGTCGGGATTTATTGTATCGAATGTTATTGTAATAGTATCCTTAATTGCAATCGGCATTTTAGTGTTTTCGGGAGAAGATACGAAATCATCTTTTCTTGCCGCATTCAATGTTACAGCCAATAATGGAACTACAATACGTATTGAAGCACGGTCACTTTTGATTATGTTTGCATTTATGCTGATTGATACAATACTTATTTCTCTTGTAATATTTTTTGTCTACGCCATATTTGATGAAATCAGAAAAGGCTTTACGCCATTTACACATGAAAATACCAAACGAATTAAAAAAGTTGCAATTATAACGGCTATTTTGAGTATAGTTGGAAGCTATTCCGATTCATTGGTGGATTATTACACCATTGGAGAATTAACATGGCGGGTTAATATTATTGGAATGATAGTTGCGATAATTGTTTATTGTATTTCTTTGATATTCAGTTATGGTTGTGATTTGCAAAAGGAATCAGATGAAACATTGTGAGGTGATAATTTGCCAATAATTATGAGATTAGATAGGGTAATGGCAGATCGAAAAATGTCTTTAAAAGAGTTATCTGAAAAAGTAGGCGTTGCGAATGTCAATCTGTCCAAGATGAAAACAGGAAAAATTAGTGCAATTCGTTTTTCGACTTTAGAGGCAATATGTGAAGTTTTGGATTGCCAGCCGGGGGATATTTTAGAATATAAAAAAGGAGATACGTATGAATAAAAATAACACTATAAACAAGAATGACGTACTGACAGACCCCGCCCAAATCGTTCGTCTGGAGCTGGAAAATGCTGGCTATAATATGGATACTATCCATATCCCCAAAAGAGTATTTCTGCTGGCAGACAGCTTTTATGATACTATGCTTTCCAGAAATTGCGGAGAATATAAATATCCCTTGGGTGGAGAACTCTACGTATTTTATGATAACGAAGAAGTCGGATTTATCAAAGGGCATATGTGTTCGCCCGCAATCGCAACACAGGCGGAGGATTTGATTGCGGGCGGCGTTGAGGAATTGATTCACATAGGTTTTGCAGGCGGATTGCAGACCGATCTGAAGCCGGGAGATATCGTGCTGACAGACGGTGCATACAATGACACAGCGGTTGCAAGATTGTATGGATTTGATGAGGATATCATCGACGCCACGAAAGCGCTGACAGACGGGCTTGACAGGCTTCTCACCCAAAATGCCATTTCATTTCGAAGGGGAAAACACTGGACCACCGACGCGGGATACCACGAGACATGGGGGCAGATTATAGACTACAGGGAAAAAGGCGCTTTATGCGTGGAGATGGAAGGCGTAGGGCTATTTACCATCGCAAACTATAGAAAATGCGCAGCGTCAGCAATCTATGTGATTTCAGATGTGTTTGATGAGAACCGCTGGAAATTAGGCTGGGGCGAAAGCAATCTGGGCGCGTCCATTGACAAAATAATAGACGTGATAGTTTCTCATTTTATGGAGGTGTGAAAATGGAGGGACGGATATTGGGTTTTATAGTAGTCTGTATGATTGGGGTGGCATTTCTTTGCTGGGCTGTTTATGTATGGTTTTCAAAGAAACCAAGACCAATGGGATTTTGGGCAAACGCGGAGATGTTTGAAGTTACGGATATTAAAAAGTATAACCATGCGATGTCGAAGCTGTTTGGCACATTTGGGGTTGTGCTGATGGTCTTGGGCTTTCCGCTGCTTGCAGGGCAAAATTCCGCATGGGCAATGCTCTCCATAGTGGGAGTCATGATCGAAAGCATTGCTGCCATGGTGGTTTATGTGCTCGTCATCGAAAAGAAGTACAGAAAGAGGAATACAAAATAAGAGGTATTACAAATGGATATGCATGTGGATATAGAAGAACAATTTAACAAAATCGCTAGAGAATATGATGTAAACCGCAGAAAATTTATTCCTTGTTTTGACGACTTTTACCTGAAAACAACAGCGTTCATCACGTCAAATATAGATGCACCAAACAGGATTATTGATTTGGGGGCGGGAACGGGATTACTGACTTCTTATTGGTATCAGCATTTTCCCAGCGCTGAGTATATCCTTGTCGATATCGCTGATGATATGTTGGACATAGCCCGCAAACGGTTTGACCACATAGAAACCATATTCTATGAAGTCGAAAATTATAGCCATAAGTTGCCGGACTCGGCGTTTGATGCAGTGATTTCAGCACTGTCTATTCATCATTTGGAAGATAAGGAGAAAAAGAACTTATTTTCAGAACTATATGACCGACTGCCGCAGGGAGGCGTGTTCGTAAACTATGACCAGTTCTGTGCAGGCCAGCCTGAACTGAATCGCTGGTTTGACGCCTATTGGGAAAACCAGTTGTCAGACCGCGGCCTGACAGACAAGGATATCGCGCTGTGGAGGGAACGTAGGAAATTGGACAGAGAATGCTCTGTAGAACAGGAGACACGGTGGCTTAGACACAGCGGATTTCAGATTGTCAAATGCGTCTATACCTGTCAAAAGTTTTCTGTGATTGTTGCGGTGAAGTAATGTGCTGGCAAGGAATTAGATAGAATATTAAAATATTGTTGTATATAATAATGGGAAAGGCAGGGGTGTCTGTGGCAGAAACATATGAAGAGGAAGGAATTATTTATTTTGAAGAGCCATACAAAACAGATTTATGGGCATGGCTGGATACACATATAGGGCTAGATACATTGTTTGTCAGAAACAGACAAGCACTAGACAATGATGTAATCTATGTCCTGGCATATGCAAAAGATAAACGTTTTAATGCAAAGTTAAATGAGATTAATAAAAACAGACAGGATACAAGTTTGTACAGAGGTATTCCTGAAGAGGAGGTTTGCAGCATTGATTCATTTTAGATACAACAAGACAACCAGAAGTTATAGAACCTCTTTGGATATACAGAAGAATGAAAAAGATTTTGTATCTATAAAATTTGATACAGGGGCAACGAATACTATAATTACTACTGGTGCGCTAGGATTTGATGATGTGCAGACTTCTGTACTTTTGAAGAATATACAAGAGGGCAGATTAAAACCGAAGAAATTTACATCAGCATCAGGAAATACCTTCATGGGATATCCGTGTTATTGTGACAATTTGAAGATTGGAAATGTATTGTTAAAAAGATTTTATTATTACATAGTTTTGCATAATAATCCAAAAGCTTTGCTAGGAGATGATTTTATTTGCTGTTGTACCTTTAGTCATAGCTTCAAAAGTGACATTATTGTCACAGCCTTTCACTCTGAGGAATATGAACAGCAGTGTGGATATCATGCCGATAGTATAGACGTTTTTCAGGCGATGTCTTAATGGTTAAGAAGAAATACAATATAGATTCAAACAGCATTGGAGGTGAATACTCTTGAAGAAATTAATCCGAGATAACTACTCAGTACAGTTGATTAAAACTGTTAGCAGATTGTGCTGAGGAACTTTGAACTTGCTGACAGTCGCAACTGTACTGATTCAAAGACACAAATAGGTGGCAGAATGATTGAATTTAGTAAAGGAGTACAGTTATGCGCTATATGAAAGAAATTGTAAGAAAAAATAAAATTTGGGTTCTTGTATATCTGGCAATTGGATTATTGAATGCATTTATGGCAAATTATAAGGCGGACTATTTTCAAAAGATTGTAGACGGTCTGACAGAACGAACAATAACCATTTCTGGAATACTGTTGTACGGTGCGGTGCTTGTTATCAATTATGGAATGAATTATCTGGATGAGTACCCAACGGCAAAACTGTCCAATGAGATTTATCTGGATTTTAAACTGCTGGCATTGCAGAAAATTGGCAGAATGGATTATGCGGAATACCAAAAGCTCGGCACGGGGAAATTGGTACAGCAGATTGAAAACGGCGCCAATGCAGGGAAAGGAGTCCTCTATAACTTTTGGTTCTGCGTTGTCAGACAAATACTTCCAACGATTTTGTTCAGCTTATTTTTTATCTGGAAAATAGACCCCAAGATAACATATTCCCTGATTGCAGGGTATGTCGTAGTTTTTATTGTGACCAATTTACTGCTGAAGGGACTGTATCAGATTAAAGAAAAGATATTGAACAACGAGGAGCAGCTCAATCATTTCCTCGTGCGGGGCTTTATGGAAATGCCTGTTTTTCGCATGAAGTATCAATTTCCAACCGAGCTTCATAGGGCGTCCCGTGCCAAGCGAAGCATCGTGGCATCAAAAGTCAAAATGACCATGATACATGAAGCCTTTTTTACCATATTTGCCTTGTTGGTTGCCTGCCTGGATATCGGGCTTATGGTCTATGCGTGGAACAACCGCCAGTTGTCCGTTGGTTCTGTCGTTGCGCTCATCACGCTGATTGACAACGCATACACGCCCATTGCCATATTAAATGTCATATATATTCAGTACAAATTGGACAAAGCCGCATGGGTACGGTTTGAAGGACTGCTGGATTTGAAGGAGGACAGGCAGCTGCAGGAAGGAGAACTTTTTGATGCGTTCTCTAATGAAATTCGTGTTGAAAACGTTTCATTTTCTTATAGTTATGAAAATATCGCAGAAAATAACAAGAAAATACTAAACAATGTGAGTCTGACAATTCAGAAGGGGCAAAAGGTGGCATTTGTCGGGGAGTCCGGTTCTGGAAAATCAACATTGGCAAAAATATTAATCGGCTTGCTCAAGTATGAGTCTGGCGAAATTCTGATTGATGATAAACCATTAAAAAGGTTCTCGCTGGAATCGCTGTATGAAAAGGTGTCTTATCTCTCTCAGGACACGCCCGTATTTGATGGTACAATCAGAGAAAATCTGGTTTTTGAGAAGGAAGTCCTGGAGGACGAACTCTATACGAGTCTCGAAAATACACAACTGCTGCCACTGCTTGCAGCTTTGGACAGTGGTCTTGACACGAGAATCGGTGAGAAGGGAGCTTGTCTGTCTGGCGGTGAGAAGCAGCGGCTTGCACTGGCTAGACTATGGTTTGACCATGCAGAGATTGTCGTTTTGGATGAAGCGACATCCGCGCTCGACAATGTCACAGAGCACATTGTTATGAAGAATGTTTTGGCACAGGTAAAAGATGCAGCCGTGATTGCAATTGCCCACCGCCTAACTTCCATTCGCGATTTTGACAAAATCTATGTCTTTCGGGAGGGAAGTATTGTCGGCAGTGGAACTTTTTCTGAGCTGTTGGAAAAGAACGCATATTTTAACGAATTATATCAAAAGGAAAAGAATTTAGAATGCATTTGAATAATAAAACCGTGTATATTGAAAAATGGGTTTATAACAAACCCAAACTTATGCCAAATCAGGACGGAAATATCATTCTCATCTCAAAAGGATGTTTTGGACCAGTAGAGGTCTATGAATGGGGCATAGATGCGAACAAACAAGCATATGAACGCTATGAATGGCTCGAGAATGATTTTTATCAAAGCGATAACTATTGGATTACCATAACGCAGGAACAATTGCTGCAGCAGATCCAGAATGTTATCGTTTTGTTCAGGAACAACGGGTATCCTGACTGGGCGGAGATGTACGAAACAATTCTTGAACAGTTAAACCTTGACCTGGAGAGCAGCCTCGCAAACTAAGGAACTGCGCACTGGCAGGTCGGAAGAAGTGCTGACTATATCCCTGTCATTGTGGGAGGCGGCAGAAATTATACAACTATATGATCATAGTACTGCGCGGTTCGCAACAAAAAATATCCTTTCCATAATTCACGGCAGAAAATATCCGTTTCACGTCATTTCCGTTATCACGGCAACAATAAAATTCCGATATAATCTTAAGGAAACTACAAAAGGAGTGAAAAAATGCAGATAGCAGTATGCGACGATGAAAGAGAGATCAGGGAAATGTTTGCGGAAAAGATTGGAAAGCTCTATCCGAAAGCAGACCTGTCACTGTACCGGTCGGGGGAGGAGCTGCTGTCGTCAGTCAAAGAGCCGGATATCGTGCTGCTTGACATTCAGATGCCGGGCAGGAACGGCATGGAAACGGCAAGGGAACTGCGCAGAACAAATAAAAAGGTGATCATTATCTTTGTGACGGCTCTGGATGATTTTGTGTTTCAGGCGTTCGATGTAGGGGCGTTCCACTATCTGGTAAAGCCCTTTCATGATGCAAAGTTCGCAGAGGTATTGCAGAGTGCGGTAGAACAGTATGAGGACAGAAAGAAGCTGGAGGGCGCAGGCAGGAGAGTGGAAATGCCGAGTCTGCTGATAACCACTGGGGGAAAACATGTCACCGTCAGTCTGGAGGATATCGTATATGCGGAGGTGTTTGACCGAAAAGTGATCCTGCATACGATGGATGCAGATATCGAATACTATGGGAAAATGAAAGAGCTGGAAGAAAAAGCAGGTGATGAATTTTACCGTACCCACAGGTCGTTTCTTGTCAATTTTGGTTTTATCAAAAAATATAATGCGACAACCGTCTATCTGAAAAAGGGACAGGTGCCCATGGCAAAACAGAATTATCAGGATTTTGTGAGACAGTATCTGAGATATAATCAGAGGAAAGGGAGAAGATAGATGGAATACATGGATAAAGCATTGATGGCAATATCTGCGGTCTACACCATCATGGCAATGTCCGGAACAGGGTATATCCTGTTTCGTTTTGCAATGCCATTCATGGAGAATAAAAGGGGTGCAGTCTGCATAGGGATCGCTTATGCTGCCACGATGCTGATCCTGTATCTCGCGCCGATGGAGATCAACACATTTGCGGCATACAGTCTGGGGATCTTGTCGGCGTTTATTGTCATGTGCAGGATAGACCGCAGGAATTATAAACAGAAGACGTTTATAGCGGCAACATTCTTTTCCCTGCGCTGGCTTTCTGAGTATATGACGAGGATCCTGTCAGATGCCATATACAATGTAAAGATTGTGTATGATGTTTTTTATGTATCAGGAAGACATCCGACGGCAAAGATCTTGATATTTGGGGGAGTGGAATTGCTGGACATGGCGATCGGCTTCGCATTATTGGGGATCAGTGTGAGATATATCGTAAAAAATTACGTTTACAAAAGGGAGGATATGAGCATCAAGGAAATGTTCATGCTGATCGTCCCTTCCATCACGGGAATAACAGGATACGGAATCCTGATACAGTACCAGACCAGCTCGGGAATGAGTTGGATGGAGCCTATTTACGGTCTGTACAATGGACTGGCATTTCTGCATTTTGGCATATCTATTGTCACGATAGTGGTGATGACCGTACTGTTCCAGAACATCAAGGCAAGGCAGGAAGAAAAGCTGCAGAATGAACTGCTTGCCACACAGGTTGACAGTATAAAGAGACATATCGGGCAGGTGGAGAGCCTGTACCAGAACATACGC
>OFGR01000118.1_pt1 | contig 79465 bp, 65 predicted proteins | sample 1521811 | NCBI WGS metagenome assembly OFGR01 (sample SAMEA3504098, study PRJEB24116) | mouse gut metagenome | biome: mouse gut; feature: mouse-associated habitat; material: faeces | place: Denmark | collected 2011 | reverse complement strand
GTCCCTAAATCAATTCCAATATCTGCTCCCATCATGTACAGATATCCCCTTTCATCTTACTTTTTGCATGTTGTATTTATAGTATCAGGCCCATGGATATTCCATTGGTTCCTGCGGGTATGCTATTAGCTATTTTGCCATATTATCTCCTATTATATACAATAAATTCCATTTTTCATAGCACTTTTTTATTTTTCACACAATTTTAATTTTTTCGTAATTTCCACGAAATTATTTTGTGCAAATTCTCTAATCCGAAAAGCAAATATAAGATGAAAACAGATATTCTGCCGGAACACTGCTTCTATTATAGAGCCCTGCGGCTGGAAATGCAATGGGGAATTCTGGATTTTCCTTTTATATACAATCCCCAAGGTATTTCTTTACATACTGTCCGGTATAAGACTCCGGTATCTGCGCTACTTCCTCCGGCGTGCCCTGCGCAATGACCGTTCCGCCGCCGTCGCCGCCTTCCGGTCCCATGTCTATAATATAATCCGCTGTCTTAATCACATCCAGGTTGTGCTCAATGACAATCACCGTATTGCCGCCGTCAGACAGGCGGTGCAGAATCTCAACGAGCTTGTGCACATCCGCAAAATGCAGCCCGGTCGTCGGCTCGTCCAGAATGTACACGGTCTTTCCGGTGCTGCGGCGGCTTAATTCCGTGGCAAGCTTGATGCGCTGCGCTTCTCCGCCGGACAGCTCCGTGGACGGCTGGCCAAGCTTGATATAGGAAAGGCCGACATCGTACAGTGTCTGGATTTTGCGCTCAATGGACGGGATGTTCTGGAAAAAGCCGAGCGCTTCTTCCACGGTCATATTCAGCACATCGTAAATGCTCTTTCCCTTGTATTTCACATCGAGCGTTTCGCGGTTATACCGCCTGCCCTGGCACACCTCGCACGGCACATAGACATCCGGCAAAAAGTGCATTTCGATTTTTAAAATCCCGTCCCCGGCGCATGCCTCGCAGCGCCCGCCTTTGACATTAAAGCTGAAACGGCCCTTTTTGTAGCCGCGTGCTTTTGCATCCGGCGTAGCAGCGAACAGGTCTCGTATCATGTCAAAGACTCCGGTATAAGTAGCCGGATTGGAGCGCGGCGTGCGCCCGATTGGAGACTGGTCGATGTCAATCACCTTATCCAGCTGTTCCAGGCCGAGTATTTTGTCATGCCTGCCAGGAATGCACCGGGCACGGTTTAGCTTTTTCGCCATGGCCTTATATAAAATTTCATTGGTCAGCGAGCTTTTTCCCGAGCCGGAAACGCCAGTAATACAGGTCATGATGCCGAGCGGAATTTTCACGTCTATATTTTTCAGGTTGTTCTCTTTTGCCCCTTTGACTGTCAGCCAGCCGGACGGAGCCTTGCGCTGCTGCGGAACCGGGATTTTCAAGCGCCCGCTCAGATAAGCCCCGGTAATGGAATCCGGGTTTGCCATGATTTCTTCCGCGGTTCCGGTTACGATTACCTCGCCGCCGTGCGCTCCTGCGCCAGGCCCGATATCAACGATAAAATCGGCCGCACGCATCGTATCTTCATCGTGCTCGACCACAATCAGCGTATTGCCCAGGTTCTGCAGGTTGCGCAGCGCAGCAAGCAGCTTGTCATTGTCACGCTGGTGCAGCCCGATGCTTGGCTCATCCAGAATATAGGCAACGCCCACAAGGCCGGAGCCAATCTGCGTCGCCAGGCGGATGCGCTGTGCCTCGCCGCCGGACAGCGTGCCTGTGCCGCGGCCCAGTGACAGGTAATCCAGTCCGACTTCTGCAAGAAAACCGACCCTGGCACGGATTTCCCGGATGATCTGCGCGCCAATCATCTCCTGCTGCCTGGTCAGGCTCATGCTGCCCATAAATTCCTTCAGCTTTTTCACCGAAAGATTGGTCACTTCATAAATATTTTTGTCACATACGGTTACGGCAAGCGCTTCTTTTTTCAGGCGCTGGCCGCCGCAGGCCTTGCACGGCGTCACGCGCATAAATTCCTCATACTGCTGCTTCATCGTATCAGAACCGGTCTCGCGGTACCTGCGCCCTGCATTTTTTATCAGTCCTTCAAAAAGCACGTCATAGATGCCTTCGCCGCGCACCCCCTTATAATGAACCTTTACTTCCCGGTCTGCCCCGTTCACCAGCATATTGCGGACGTCTTGCGAAAGCTCCTCATACGGCGTGTCCAGGTCAAACCCATACGCTTCGGACAATGCCTGCAGCGTGGCATAGGTATAGCTCGACGGATCGGTGCAGGACTGCCAGCCCATCACCTGTATTGCGCCGTCTGCGATGCTTAAGGATTTGTCCGGTATCATCAAATCCTCGTCAAACTCCATTTTATAGCCCAGCCCGAAGCAGTCCGGACAGGCACCGAACGGATTGTTAAAAGAAAAGCTTCTCGGCTCTATTTCATCCACACTGATGCCGCAGTCCGGACAGGCAAAGCTGTCTGAAAACTGCATCATCTGCGGCTCATCCTCATCCGGCCTGTGGACTTCCGCCATTAAAAGCCCGCCGGACAGCTCCAGCACGCTTTCTATGGAATCGGTCATTCTCTTGTCAACGCCTTCTTTGACAATCAGGCGGTCTACGACAATCTCGATATTGTGCTTTTTATTTTTTTCCAGCGGGATTTCTTCGGTCAGCTCATACATATTTCCGTCAGCAATGACCCGGACATAGCCGCTGCGCTTTGCCTGCTCGAGCATTTTCTGGTGCGTCCCTTTGCGGCCGCGCACGACAGGTGCCAGCAGCTGGATTTTGGTGCGCTCCGGCAGCGACAGAAGCTGGTCTGTCATCTGGTCTACCGTCTGCTTTTTGATTTCCTTGCCGCACTTCGGGCAGTGCGGAATTCCGATACGCGCATAAAGAAGACGGAAATAATCATAGATTTCCGTTACCGTGCCGACGGTCGAACGCGGATTGCGGTTTGTTGATTTCTGGTCAATGGATATCGCCGGGGACAGGCCCTCGATTTTTTCCACATCCGGTTTTTCTGCCTGCCCCAAAAACTGCCTTGCATAGGAAGACAGGGATTCCATATAGCGCCGCTGGCCTTCTGCATAAATCGTATCAAATGCCAGTGAGGATTTCCCGGAACCGCTCAGTCCGGTCAGAACTACAAACTCGTCCCTCGGAATATCCAGGTCAATATTTTTCAGATTGTGCTCGTTTGCTCCGCGTATTTTGATATATTTTCTTTCTCTGCTCATTTTGAATCTTCTCTCTATATTTTTCTTTCATCCCTGTTTACCGCTGTACCTGTTATTTCTGCGCATCCCGCAGCATTTCTTTCAAATTTATCATCTGGTCACGCAGTTCGGCGGCAGCTTCGAAATTGAGGTCCGCAGCTGCGCTTTCCATTTTCTTTTTTACCTGTGCAATCAGCTTTTCAAGCTCCCTGCGGTTCATGGATTCCGGGTCTTTTGCGAAGTTCAGCTGCTCTGCCGCTACTTTTTTGGAAATACTGATTAAATCGCGCACGGCTTTTTGTATCGTTTTTGGCGTAATGCCGTGTTCTTCGTTATATTTCTGCTGTATTTTGCGCCTGCGCCCTGTTTCTTCGATTGCAATGCGCATGGAATCCGTCACCTTATCCGCATACATGATAACATGGCCCCCGCTGTTGCGTGCAGCCCTTCCGACGGTCTGTATCAGCGAGGTTTCGGAACGCAGGAAGCCTTCCTTGTCCGCATCCAGAATCGCCACCAGCGTAATTTCCGGAATGTCCAGGCCCTCACGCAGCAGGTTGATGCCGACGAGCACATCAAACACATCCAGGCGCAAATCGCGGATAATTTCGGCCCGTTCCAGCGTATCGATATCGGAGTGCAGGTATTTCACCCGGATTCCGACATCCTGCATATAAGCCGTCAGGTCTTCTGCCATCCGTTTTGTCAGTGTCGTAATGAGCACTTTATGCTTCTGTGCGGTTTCTTTATGCACCTCGGATATCAGGTCGTCAATCTGGCCATCTACCGGGCGCACGGAAATTTCCGGGTCGAGCAGTCCGGTCGGGCGGATAATCTGCTCGACGCGCAGCAGCTCATGCTCCTTTTCGTAAACACTCGGCGTTGCAGATACAAACAGCAGCTGGTCGATTTTGGATTCGAATTCTTCAAAGTTCAGCGGGCGGTTGTCTTTCGCAGACGGCAGGCGGAAGCCGTAATCGACAAGCGTTGTCTTCCTGGACTGGTCGCCGGCATACATGCCCCGTATCTGCGGCACGGTAATATGGGATTCGTCAATTATAATCAGGAAATCTTCTTTAAAATATTCCATCAGGGTCAGCGGCGTCGCCCCCGGCTCCAGCCCCGCCAGATGCCTGGAATAGTTTTCTATGCCGCTGCAAAATCCGGTCTCCCGCAGCATCTCAATATCAAAGTTTGTCCGCTCCGAAATCCGCTGTGCTTCTAACAGCTTGTCCTCGCCTTTGAAATACCGGATGCGTTCTTCCAGCTCTTTTTCAATTTCCACACATGCCTGATTGATTTTTTCCTGCGGCACGACATAGTGGGATGCCGGAAAAATCGCCACATGCTCCAGTGCAGCCTTCACTTCCCCGGTCAGCACATCGATTTCTGTAATCCGGTCTATTTCATCCCCGAAAAATTCCACGCGCACGGCACGCTCCGCGCTGTTTGCCGGAATTATTTCCAGCACGTCGCCCCGCACGCGGAATGTGCCGCGGTGAAAATCGGCTTCATTTCTTGTATACTGGATATCAATCAGGTCACGGATAACATCATCCCGGTCACGCACCATGCCCGGACGCAGCGATACCATCATATTCAGGAAATCTTCCGGGCTGCCCAGGCCGTAAATACAGGACACGCTCGAAATAACCACAACGTCCCTGCGCTCTGACAGTGCCGCTGTCGCAGACAGGCGCAGCTTGTCGATTTCCTCATTGACCGAAGAATCCTTGGCGATATAGGTGTCAGAAGACGGGACGTAGGCTTCGGGCTGGTAGTAATCGTAATAGGACACGAAATATTCTACTGCGTTTTCCGGGAAAAATTCCTTGAACTCCCCGTACAACTGGGCAGCGAGGGTTTTATTGTGCGCTATTACCAAAGTGGGCTTATTAAGCTGCTGGATCACGTTTGCCATGGTAAATGTCTTTCCCGAGCCCGTTACCCCCAGTAAAGTCTGGAATTGATTGCCTTCCCGGAACCCCTTGACCAAGGCTTCTATTGCCTGCGGCTGGTCGCCAGTAGGCTGGTATTCGCTATGAAGTTTGAATATATTTTGTGCAGTTTGCACAAATACCACCTCCAAAATCTATAGTAAAAAAGTTCGACATTTCGCCAGAAATTCGTCGAGGTACATATTCCGTTTTCTAAAAAATGTCCCTTCGACGAATTTTGGTTACTAAACTCAATTTTCCGAACTATACGAAATCAATAAACTACTGCGGATAAATCGAGACATAAAACTGAGATTGATTATAACATACCGCTCCCTATTTGTCTATATCAAAACAAACGTTTGTTCGTTTTTTGTTCTCTATCTATCTTCCCCAGTGTCCATATAAATACGGCTTTCGTCCAGGCTTTCTATTGTTCCTGATTTCTTTTCGGGCAGATAAGCATCCATATCAATCATTATATCCTGTATATTACTTTCAGAATCACCATTGCCGGATTTATCTGGCATAACCTCCTCCATATAAGAAAGCAGTTCGGGTATTTCTTCAGGAATTATATTAGCATTGTCGGCATACACATCCATTGTGATAAGTTCTTTTGCATGACCCATTAGTTTCGATACGGCTTTCGGATTAAAATCTTTACTCAACAACAGCGTACAATATGTACTGCGCAGATCATGCCATCGAATATCAGGCAACCCCGTTTTCTTTAAAAGTTCTTTATAATGCCGCCAATGAAAATCTTTTGATCTTGGTTTACCGCTGTAGCTGGAACAGCAAATATAGCCATCATCCTGAAAAATAGTACGTCTACGGCTTTTATACCTCTCATTCTTCTTTCTCTCTTCCAAAATCGCCTCAAATACATAATCAGGGATAGGCAGTACTCTCTTGCTGGACGGCGTTTTCAGCGGCAGCTCCCTCTTCGTCATACTCTCCTTCCTGCTGTTTAGAACTCTATCCAGTTCTTTTCCAAGCTGCCTTTCTACTGTCAATGTACGGTTAATGTAATCCACATCTGAATACTTTACTGCATTGATTTCCTGCCGCCTCAGACCCATCAGTACATTGAAGAGCACCTGCATATGAATCGGTGTATTTTTACTTGCCTCCAAAAGCAATAGAATTTGCTCCATATTCAAAGTTTTTGCCACGTCAATATTTCTCGTATGGTAGGGCTTTGACTCCACTGTTTTAGGCAGATCGATTCCTTCTGCTGGGTTCATAGGAATCAGCTTACAGCTAACCGCATAGTTAAAAGAGACATTCATTACTGTCTTAACCTGCCTCGCAATGGATTTAGAATATCCGGCACGGTCTTTATACAGCCTTTGGATGTCTCCCTTATTTACCTCTATCAATTTTTTGTTTCCGATTGTCGGAATAATATGATGACGTGCAATACTGGAATAGGAATCATATGTATTACTGCTCTGTGCCCTTTTTCTGATATCATACTCAAGCCAGTAACTCAAAAAATCGCTTACTTTCACACTGTCATTCACTACATATGTCCCATTAGCAAGCTCCCTCATCGTAATTTTTCTCGCATCTTCGGCTTCCTTCTTTGTTTGAAATCCAGAATACATCCTTGTATGCTTCGTGCCGTCCATAAACTGCAGGACGACACGATAAGCAAATTTGTTACGGTCATTTCTTTTAAACACGGCCTTTACATCCCAGTCAATATAATTCTGTAACTCCAGGTTAAACACTATTCTTCTCCTCCTTCCGGCACAAATGAATCATTCATAAAGCTTATAATCCGCTCCTGCTCATCCATAACTTCACAGTAATACTCAAAGGTTGTATGGATACTACTATGGCCCAGAAGGGCGCTGACCTTCATAAGCGGAACTCCTTGTTCTGTAAGAATCGTTGCATACATATGCCGTAAACTATGTACTGTCAAATGCGGCAACCCATTTCTGCTGCATAGCTTCGATAACGCATTGTTGAAAGCTGATGCTGAATGCGGCAAGCCATTTGCAGCGCAGGAAATATAATCATTGTCTATATACTTCCCACCAAGTTGCTCTTTCCTCAAATCATTCTGCCGTTTTCTCTCCAGCACCTCATCCATAATAGCTTTCGGTACACGAAGTGTACGATAACTATTTTCTGTTTTCGGAGCCTTCTCCACAAGCTGATACTTCGTTATTTTGGAATCTCCATTTAACATAATCGGATCAGCTGTTACCTGTCTTGCAATTCTCACTGTTCTTTTTTCCACATCAAAGTCATCAAACTTTAATCCGCTGATTTCACCTTTCCGCAATCCCATAAACAAACCTAACAGGATTTCCAAATACCAGTTATTTTCCGATGCTTTTTCCAGAAAGAGCTTCATCCGCTCTTTACTGAGTACAATAATTTTCGGCTTCCGTCTCCTGTAAGGTTTTGTATCCGGGGCTGTCGCTTTAACGGATGAAAATTCGTGAGGCGGCAGCTTCATTTTTTCTGTTTTTTTATGTGATTTCAAGAAAAAACTCCAAATTATTCTGTTATTCTATAAAAAGAGCATACTTTAATAAGCCATTTCTCATGACTTGAAAGTTTGTTTTAAAATGTTTAAATCCAAGCACTTTTCACTGGAAACAAATGTGTTCCGGTCCTACCTTTTTGAATCTTATTATGGAGCTTTTTTATGTTCCCCGCCATGGCGGGCAGTATATTTTCTGCAAGCACATTTGACGTTTCTTTGCTTATGTATCTCCGAAAATGCATGTCCTGTTTTAAATCCCCGAAAGAGCCTTCTGCCTGGACTAACCAACCAAACCAGAAATAACAATTATGATTTATCCATTCCAAAGGTGCATTACCTACACAGTTGGGTGAATAAATACACTAGAAGAATGGAGAAAAAATCATGGGACAAATTGCAAATTAAATGGTAATAGAAATGTTTTTCAAGCTTAAACAGAAAATGAAAGACAAAAAGGAAGAAAAGAAACAGAATAAAGAATCTTCCGAAGTCAAAAAAGAGAGGTAATAAGATAACAAAGAAATATTGTATTTGATTTAGAGATAAATTATCCCGTAAATAATTTATCAGAAAGTGTCGATAGGTATTGTCGAATAATTGATGCAATTGTCTTGTTACGGGATGGAAAATATTGTTATTACCAACTTTGTGTTGCAGAATAAACGCATGAACGAATGCTAGGTATACTCAATAAGATAAGTTACGACAGTTATATAAATAGTTCGTCATAAGATATATCTAAAATTTCTTTGAGCAGTTTCATCTCGTCGGGATAAATATGCCGCTGTCCGGCTTCAATTTTTGCTAAGGCGCTGCGGGTAATGTCACAGCCGTTTACCTGTAGTTTGGCAGACAACTGTTCCTGCGTCAGATTTTTAGATATTCTTAAATTGCGTATGTTGCTTCCAAGAGCTTTTTCGTAACCAGAGTTCATAATTGCCTCCATGTGTTTCTTAATATTCTATAATTGACGCTATCATTAATAGATGGTATAATTGCACTTATATAGGTGCAAAACAAAAAGTATTTGTATATTGAAGGGGAAAACAGATGAGAAGAAAATTGACAAGTGTACTGCTATTATTCATATTAGTGTTCACATCAGTGGATATAACTGCGTTTGCGACAGAGCAAGGTACTGAAGAATCTGCTATTGCAGAAACACAGCAGACAGAGGAAACAGGAGAAGAAAACGAGGGAATGACATCCGATGCCTCTGAAATACAGTCAGAGGGCAGTACGGAGAAGAGCACAGAGGAGCACTCTGAAAAAATGACAGAGAGTGAAGCTGAAACTGAAACAGTAAAAACTTCAGAGAATGTGACAGAAACAGAAACGCAGACTCAGGAAAAGACTGAAATGGAGACAACAGAAACCTCTGTTTGTGAAACAAGTGAATCTGACGTCAGGGAGACAGAAACAGAGGGCGAAGATTTACAGGAGACAGTGACAAAAAGTGAAACGGAGACAGAAGCAGAGACGGAATTTATTGAGTTGAATGCGGATGGGAATATTGCGAGTGGAGTGGTTGACGAGGAGTATGGACATATTACGTGGGTGATTGATAAGGATGGGAAGCTGACTGTGGAGGGGACAGGGGATTTTGCTGAACCTTCTAGGTCTGGTTGGGATCGAGCACCATGGCGAAATAGTTCTTTTATTAAATCAGCTGAAATTAATGTAACAGGTATGACAGATGCATCAGGAATGTTTGAACAGTGCATTAATATGACAAATGTAGATTTGAGCGGATTTGACACAAGTAAGGTTGTAAGCATGCGAAGTATGTTTTATAGATGCTATAAACTGGAATCATTGGATTTAAGCAAATTTATAACCAATAATGTAACGTTAATGGATAGAATGTTTACGCAATGTGAAGATTTAAAAAGTTTGAATTTGAGTGGTTTTGATACAAGCAAAGTGACAGATATGCGGGGAATGTTTAGCGGGTGTAATAGTTTAATGAGCTTAAGTATTAGTAATTTTGATACAAGCAAAGTGACGAGTATGAGAGCAATGTTTGGCGGATGTAGTAGTTTGCCAAGTTTGGATTTGAGTAATTTTGATACGATCCAAGTAACAGATATGTCTTCTATGTTTAGCGGGTGTAATAGTTTAACAAGTTTGAACTTGAACAGTTTTGACACAAGTCATGTAACAGGAATTCATTATAGCATGAGTTATATGTTTCAAGATTGTAGCAGTCTGCTGAGTTTGGATTTGAGTAGTTTTAATACAAGTCAAGTAATGGATATGGAATGGATGTTTAGTGGATGCAGCAGCTTGACGAGTTTGGATTTAAGCAGCTTTGACACAAATAAAGTGACAGGGATGGCTAATATGTTTTATGGATGCAGTAGTTTGACAAGTTTGAATTTGAGTGGCTTTAATACGAGCCAGGTAACGGAAATGTGGGAGATGTTTGGAAAATGTAGCAAACTGCAAACTCTTAATTTGAATAATTTTGATACTAGTGAAGTGATAACTATGAATGGTATGTTTGAGGATTGTAGTAGTTTGCGCGAGTTGAACGTAAAAAGCTTCGATACATCTAAGGTTACTGATATGTCCAATATGTTTTATGAATGTAGAAATTTGACGAACTTGGATTTATGTAATTTTAATACACGTAATGTCACAAAAATGAAGTGGATGTTTTTGGGATGCAATAATTTGTCTGAATTAAAACTGAGTAATTTTGATACATCTAAAGTGACAGACATGAATAATATGTTTTGGTCATGTAGCAAATTGGCTGAAGTAGACTTGAGCAATTTCGATGCATCTAAAGTAACCGATATGGATGATATGTTTGGGGGATGCTATGAATTGAAAACAATTCAAACTCCCAAAAATATTTGTCAGTCTATAGAGTTACCACGAAATTCTGCTGACACTTGGTACCGCTCCGATGGCTCCACAGTCACAGAACTTCCTCAAAATCTAAGCTATAGTGTAGTTCTCGGTAAAAACTACATTCCAGAGGAAAAAGGAGAAGAAACAGATATTGATGTGGAAGATAGCATCTTTCAATTTCGCGATGAACTGACAGGGGCACTGATTACAGGCGGAAGGGTGCGCATTGATGAAACGTATTCTACAACAGATATGCATTATTATAAGAATACAAATGGTAGTATTATCGTTCCAATCAGCAAAAATTGTAAAAGAATATTTATGTCAACATATTTTGAAGGTTATGAATATTTGGGTGGGTGGATAGAAATTAGTTACTATCGTTCAGAATCAGGTGTCTATATATTTATGTTGAAGCCTAAAAATAGTAAATATACCCCTAATCTTCCGTCAATTGATGCTTCTGTGAATACATCAGGACCAAATGTTCCGACAAGTGATGGTGATATTAGTATATTTAATATGAAGATGGACTTTGAATTAAATTTTGGAAAAGGATTGACTTTTAAACGTACTTATGATAAAAATTCCAGAACAGTCAAGGTGTCATTTTCTACGGATGGGAAACAAAGTTATGATACAATTAAAAAGGAGTATAAATCGTCAGGTTATAAAAGTGGAAAAACGTTAGACGAGGAATTTGATAAGACCGATGAAAAATTACAACCAGGTACATTGAGTAATATAGATGTCAAGGTATCAGTAAAAGGGTATTTGGAGTGTGACGAGAGTGGAAAGTTAGTAGAAGGCGGTATGATAGTTGCTGTTAAAGGTTCAGGAAGTAATGAATACAGACCAGCGTGTACAGCTGGAGTAGCCTATGCAAAATTTGAATTAGGCGTAACAACAGAGGGAACGCTGAAATTTACTCGTGTGGACAATAATATTGATACTTCTGGAGCAATAAAGATTGAACCATATGCTTCAATAGCAGCAGGAATAGGATGGAAATTGGCGCACGCAGAAGTAGGTGCGACGGGTAAGTTTTCTATAAAATTCACAATTCCATTTAAAAATGCTAATGAATCGCTCAATATTGATGGTGCGTTTGAAATATATGGTGAAACAGTATTATTTTGTTTTGGTGATAAGGTGACAGCGGAATTTAAAAATAATATTTGGCCGGGAGCGCGTTTAGCAAGTTATGCTACTTTAAATGATATAAATGCAAGAAATTTGCAGATATTACCAAGGGATTACATATCCTCAAATAATAACAGTGTATATAGTTTTGATAAACAGAGTACATCAGGTTTTACTTCTTCTGATAGTTTTCGTTATTCGGAGATTTCATCTGACAAAGGGGTGTTCAAGGAAAATAATGTTCAATATGTAAGGCTTTCTGATGGCACAGAGCTTCTTGCATGGGTTCATGATTTTGGTGATAAGAGTGCTGTAAATAGGACTACGCTTGTTTATAGTGTGAATACAAATGATGGTAACGGATGGAGTAGCATTACACCTGTATGCAGTGATACCACGATGGGGGACTATTATCCTAGTATGGTTTCAGAAGGAACTAAAGCTTACTTAGTATGGAATAAGGCATCTAAGAAATTTGATGATAATGTAAGTGTGGCTGATGTATGTAGATATATGGATGTATATGTGTCTGTATTCGAGGATGGCGAATTTTCGGAACCACAATTGCTTTCCGATACGAATAATACATTGATGGAATTTTCGCCATTGCTGGCAGTTGATGATGAAAATGTATCAGTAGCATGGCTGACAAATTCTGAGAATGATTACCATTACACAAAAGGGAGTAATTCCATTTACATTTGTGAATATAAGCATGGTGTTTGGAGTAGCCCTGTATGTTGTGCACAAAACCTGAATTATGTGTCTGATTATGATATCGGTTATGTTGATGGAAAGGTGGTAGTTTTATATGCAGAGGATGCTGATAATGTATCGGATACATTAGATGGAACAATATATTATATTAAAGATGGCATTAAAACCGAAGTTGGAAATTCTTCCTATCATGCTGGAACGGTTGAGATTTGTGATAAAACAATTTACTTTTCAGGAGACAACAAGATTTACAAATTATCTTGTGATAATCTTTCAAATATCTATAACACAGGGATAGCGACAGATAATTTTCGAGTGGTTAAAAGTACATCTGGATCAGAGGCTATTCTGTTTCTGAGACAGGATGAGTTTGCACGTAATGTTTATGTATCATATTATAAAAATGGTGTCTATGCATCTCCAGTTCCTGTTATATCAGATAACAGCAAGGTAACGAATTATTCTCCTATTTATAATGATGACGGAACAATAAGTATTGCATACAATGAGGAAGAGGTTTTGTCTGAGGCGGATTATGTGTATGGACTAACTGATATGGTTGTGAGGAGGGATAAGAAAACAAATACATTTTTTGTGGATTCGGATTTATCTTACAATGCATATGATGTGGCACCGGGAAATACAATAGAGTTTGGGGCCAAAGTTTATAATTATACCACTGAATCAATATCAAATATGAAAGTAACGCTAACAGGAAGTAGTTCGGGAGAGGTTTATGCCGGTACACAAAATGTGGATGTCCCTGTAGGAGAAGCTCGATATATACGAATACCATATACGTTACCAGATAATATAATAAACCAACAATATACACTCACTGTTATGCCGGTGAATGCTGATGGAATAGATTTACCTAATAACGATGCAGTGTGTGAATTGGGATATAGTGATATAGCAATCAGTGAGTGGAAAATTGAGAATAATACGATAACAGGTACAATTACGAATAATGGGTATCAAACAGCAAAGAATATATCTTTGGCAATTAGAGAAGATAATCAGAATAATAATCCCATTGCAGAGATTATCTGCGAGAAGGGAGATTTGTCAGTAGGTGAAAGTTGGTCGTTCTCACAAAAAGTAGAGTCGACTGAATTTAAGAATGTTGGAGATATTAAGTATTATTTGATTTCAGCAACAACAGCTAGTGCAGAAAATAATTATGGTAATAATTCTGTGACAATATATAGTGCACCAATAATGGCAACAGGGATTACATTAGATATAGATACACTTTCATTGACCCAAAATACTTCGGCATCACTTAATGCAGAGGTTTCGCCGGAAATTGCTACATTTAAAGATGCTATTTTCACATCTGATAATAATAATGTTGTTGTAGTGGATAATGATGGGAATGTTTATGCTCTGGAGGAGGGAAGAACAGTAGTTACGGCATATACATTGGATGGAAGTCATTCGGCTATATGTGAAATAACGGTCGAAGGAACAAAAGAAAAAAAATATACACTTAGTGACAGGAGTCTAGAACTGGAAGTTGGGGATAATAGTTCTCTGTGTGTAAAGAATGAAAACGGAGAAAATGCAGAGAATATTGTATGGTCTTCAACAAATGAAGATATTGTCACAATAGCTTCAGATGGAAGCATTGTAGCTGTAGGAGAGGGAACTGCTCTATTGATTGCTCAAATAGGTAATTTTGTGGATGTGTGTACGGTTAGGGTAATGGATTATGCTATTAATGGGCTATTTTGCGAGGAGGATTTTTTACAGCTAGCGACTGGTGAAACTTTCCAATTGCAGATGGTCGTTGTTCCTGAAAATACAACGATGGATAAAACATTAACATATGTAGTAGAAGACGAATCAGTGGCTAATGTAAGTGATTTGGGATTGATTACTGCAATTGCACAAGGAGGTACCGTTGTTACAGTATCTTCGGTAAATGGTGTCAAAAAAAAGATTATAGTCAATGTGAATTCATCAATAACGTGTACTGTACAATTTGATACACAGGGTGGAAATGATATTTCACCTATAACTAGTATTGAACAGGGCAGCACAGTTAATCTTCCAACAAATGTAACAAAAGCCGGATATACCTTTGATGGGTGGTATACACAGCCAATTGGCGGAGATAAAGTGAGTGGTACGATTACTGTGACAGAGAGCATTACGTTGTATGCACATTGGATTGAAGGAGAACAACCAGAGGAGCCAACAACTGAACCTCCAACGGAATCGGAGACGGAGCCAACAACCGATCCTTCCGATACTGAAAACCAAGGTGACGGCTTATGGATATCGGGAGTAAGCAAGTCGGGATATCAATATACAGGCGAAGCTGTGAAGCCTTCCGTAAAAGTATATGACAAAACTACCCTCCTCACAGAAAAGACCGACTACACAATTTCCTACAAAAATAATACAAAAGTTGGCAAAGCTACAATCACTGTGACCGGCAAAGGCAACTACTCTGGAAAAGAGATCGTCCCCTTTAATATTCTTCCGGCAGACATAGGAAGCGAAGAAGTACACGCCATGGATTTTTATGTGAAAATCGGCAAAAAAGCGCAAAAACCCATTCCGGAGCTTTACTATATGGGAATCAAATTAAAAAATAACAAAGATTTCACAATATCATATTCCAATGCATCAAATATATATACACAGACTGGGGAATACAGTGTGATAGTTACCGGAAAAGGCAATTACACAGGCACAAGGGACTTGAAGCTTATGGCAGTTGAAAAAGTAGTGAAGCCGAAACCAATAAGTATTGCAAAGGCTGCACTTAGCAGATTCAACAAGTCATTTACCTACACAGGGAAAGCTTGCAAACAGGAGTGTACACTGACTGTACAAACCTCTGAAGGTGGGAAAATACTGGTCGAGGGCATGGATTATACTGTACAATATGCAAATAACGTCAAAGCGGGAACGGCTACAGTTACATACTATGGAAGAAATGGATATACAGGAAAGCTAAAAAAGACATACAAGATTGTTGCATATGACATATTAAACGACCCAAATGCCAAAATAAAATATGAAAATAATTTTGAATGCATTTATGCGAAAGGCGGCAGTAAGCCGAAACCTGTTGTAACCTTTGAGGGTAAAGTGCTGAAAGAAGGAGTGGATTATACACTAAGTTATAAGAACAATAAGGCAGTATATGGAAATCAAACTCCATGTGTCACTGTAATCGGTAAAGGAAACTTTAAAGGAAAGATTCCGATTAACTTTACGATTAAGGCGCAGGATTTATCAAAAATGACACTTGTGTCAGGAGACAAAGTATACAAAAATAAAGCCAACATCTATAAAATTACGCCGAAACTTATGGATTTGGATGGTAAGCTGCTTTCGGCTGGTAAAGACTTTGACAGGAAAAGTATTACATATGTATATGAGAATGATGTCGTGCTTGAAAATGGGATTTCCAAAGAAGCTGGCAGCGAGGTGGAAAAAACAGATATCATTCCGGCGGACACACAGATTCGGATTACGCTCAATTGCGGAAGCGGCAGTAACTATACAGGAGCATTTACTGGAACGTATCGCATTGTGAAAGCTGATATCAAATCTGCGAAAGTGACCATACCAAAGCAGATTTATACGGGAAATGAGATTATTTTAGATAAATCACAGATTACGGTAAAGCTTTCGGGAATTACTTTAAAGCCGGAAGATTATGAAATCATCCAGTATGCAGACAATGTCAAAAAAGGAAAAGCATCCGTTACAATCAAAGGAAAAGGCAATTATGGTGGAGTTAAGACAGTAAAATTTACCATTGGTGCAAAAGGATTTTTGTGGTGGTGGAGAAAATAATCTTTTATACAGTAAATTTTTAGACTTTTATCAAAATTTATAAATACCGCATATTTTATTAGGGCGTGTAAAATAAAGTGTGTAAGTTGTTTTCAAAATACTACCTTTTAAAACTGCTTAGAAGCAATCTGAAGTGGATTGATTCACAACACATATAGTAGCTGTAAATATGGCAATGACAAAAGAAAGACCGGTAAACAGAGGCTTCTATGACTTAGCTACTGTCTATTAGTCTGTGCACGACAACAATTGAAAGCGCCAGATACGAGAACCGTATGTCCGGTGCTGTGAGAGGACGGCGGTTAATCACCGCCTCCTACTCGATTTCTTTTATAGTGGTAAAGCACCCAATAGACTATCTTTTTGTTGTCCTTTTATCTCCACAAAGAAAAAAGCCGGATATTTTTCTTTCAAAAATTCCTTACTTCGTGTATAATAAGTTTCATTATGGATTTTACAAAGAAAGGAATTGAACCATTTATGAATGATGAATATAGCAAAAGAATAGAAGTACAGGATTTGACAGAAACTCCGCCCATCGAGGAACCTGCCCGTCAATATTTTTTTATGGCGAAATCTCGCCAATATGTGCAGCAGGAACAAAAACGTTTGGGGCGTCCCTTAACTGCGGCGGGAATAACATTCGGCTGTCAGATGAATGCAAAAGACAGCGAAAAATTAATTGGTATTCTCGAACAAATCGGTTTTGAGATGATAGAGGACGAGTCCGCTGATTTGGTTTTTTATAATACCTGTACTGTACGTGATAATGCAAACCAGCGCGTTTATGGACGACTTGGGCTGATTCACAGCATGAAAAAGAAAAATCCACACAAAAAAGTGGCGCTCTGCGGCTGTATGATGCAAGAACCATCCGTGATAGAAAAAATACAGAAAAGCTATCGTTTTGTAGATTTAATTTTTGGAACACATAATATTTATAAATTTGCTGAATTGCTTGTGACAATGTACAGCTCCGACAGCATGATTATTGATATTTGGAAGGATACCGACAAAATTGTGGAAGATTTGCCAGCAAAGCGAAAATATCCTTTTAAATCAGGTGTCAATATTATGTACGGGTGCAATAACTTTTGCAGTTATTGTATTGTCCCGTATGTACGCGGACGTGAAAGAAGCCGCAATCCCAAAGATATTATCAAAGAAATAGAACAGCTTGTATCAGAGGGCGTTGTGGAAGTGATGCTTTTGGGCCAAAATGTCAATTCCTACGGGAAAAATTTAGACGAGCCTATGACATTTGCAGAATTGTTAAAAGAAGTAGAGAAAATAGAAGGATTGGAACGGATTCGATTTATGACGTCGCACCCCAAAGATTTATCAGATGATCTGATAGCAGTAATGAAACATTCAAAAAAAATCTGCCGTCATCTGCATTTGCCACTGCAGTCAGGTTCTACCAGAATTCTTGAGGTTATGAATCGACGCTACACGAAAGAACAATATCTGGCACTTGCGCATAAAATCAGGGCTGAAATACCTGATATTTCACTGACAACAGATATTATTGTAGGATTTCCAGGTGAGACAGCACAGGATGTCGATGAAACAATCGCAGTGGTAAAAGATGTAGCATATGACAATGCATTCACATTTATCTATTCAAAACGTACTGGAACGCCGGCTGCTGCCATGCCAAATCCTACTAGTGACGAAGAAATTAAAAAGAACTTTGACAGATTATTAAAAGTGGTGCAGGAGACAGCTAAAAGCCGTGTAGGGCGTCTGACAGGCGAGGTGCACAGCGCGCTTGTTGAAGAATTGAATGAACAGGACGCCTCACTTGTATCAGGACGGCTGTCCAATAATACAATTGTACATTTTCCGGGCGATGCTTCTCTAATTGGAAAGATTGTGAATGTTAAATTATTGGAAGCACACGGATTTTATTATATCGGTGAGATTTCTGAAAAATCTTCTTGAATTGTCCTCCAAATAGGTATATATTAATAGTGTTTTATAAAAATTTAATATTTACAGATGAGGATAAAACTATGGAAAAACTAAAACCGAAGCTGTTCTCGGTCATGAAAATTTATACAAAAGAACAGTTTGTAAAAGATGTTATTGCAGGAATTATTGTTGCAATCATTGCGCTGCCGTTATCAATTGCGCTTGCACTTGCATCTGGAGTCGGACCTGAACAGGGTATTTATACCGCAATTATAGCTGGATTTTTAATTTCGTTTTTTGGCGGAAGCCGGGTTCAGATTGCCGGACCGACAGCCGCCTTTGCAACGATTGTTGCAGGAATTGTGGCACAAAAGGGTATGGATGGACTAATTCTTGCCACAATTCTTGCTGGTCTGATTCTTGTGGCTATGGGATTTTTGAGGTTGGGAAATCTCATCAAATATATCCCATATACAATCACTACAGGTTTTACAGCAGGTATTGCTGTCACCATTGCCATAGGCCAGATAAAAGATTTTTTAGGTCTTACATATCCAGAAGGCACAGTTACGATTGAGACGATGGAAAAAGCAGAAGCAGTGCTGGAAAATATTGCGACAATAAACTGGCAGTCGCTTGTTGTTGGGCTTGTATGCCTTATTATTTTAATTGTATGGCCTTATATCAACAAAACCATTCCTGGTTCTTTGATTGCTGTGATTGTTGGCATATTGATGGTGAAATTTTTGAAAATGAATGTCAATACGATTGGGGATTTGTATGAAATCAGCAATAAACTTCCTCAATTTCATCTGCCGTCATTTACGCTAAGTGATGTTGGTGAAATTCTTCCAGATGCATTTACCATTGCCATTTTAGCGGCTATTGAATCATTGCTTTCCTGTGTTGTTGCAGACAGTATGATCAACTCAAAGCATCGTTCGAATATGGAGCTGATTGCACAGGGAATCGGAAATATTGGTTCTGCATTATTTGGAGGAATTCCTGCCACTGGTGCAATTGCAAGAACTGCTGCCAATATCAAAAATGGCGGACGTACTCCAATAGCTGGTATGGTTCATGCTATTACATTGGTATTGATTTTGGTTGTGTTGATGCCTTATGCCGCATTGATTCCAATGCCGTGTATTGCCGCAATTCTGTTTATGGTGGCTTATAATATGTGCGGCTGGAGAGCTTTTGTCAATCTGTGCAAATCATCACCAAAAAGCGATATTATCGTGCTTGTGCTGACTTTTATACTGACCGTTGTTTTTGATCTTGTTGTGGCGATTGAGGCAGGTATTTTGCTGGCTGCGGTTTTATTTATGAAGCGTATGAGCGATGTGACAGAGGTAGAGAGCTGGAAGTATGTTGATGACGAGGAAGACCCTGACAGTATTTCCCTGCGTGTAGTACCGAAACATACACTTGTCTACGAGATTTCAGGACCGATGTTTTTTGCCGCAGCAGATAAAATATTAAAGATATCTGTAAAAGATGATACACAATGTTTGATTCTTCGTATGAGAAGCGTAAATGCCATTGATGCAACGGCGATGCATTCCCTAGAAGAACTTTATGAAAAGTATAAAATGAAGAATATCCAGATTATTCTTTCTCATGTGAATGAACAGCCTAAATTGGTTATGGATAAGGCAGGATTTACTAGAAAAGTAGGACCTCAAAATTTCTGTTCACATATAGATGAGGCGCTTGAAAAAGCACGCAAAATCGCAAAAGAATAATTTGTAGGAAAATAAAATTTTTATCAAGAATCCCAAAGCATGTTTGATTTTTTAAGTAAGTGTGTTAAAATATGGGAGAGCAAAAACGGGCAAACAGTTTTCTTTGCCCGTTTTTCAGGTCTGAGACCAATCAAATACAAAACAATCAGATTTAATACGATAAATTACAAATAGATAAATTACAGAAAGGCAAGGTTTACTATATGGCTGGAATAACGCCAATGATGCAGCAGTATCTGGAAACAAAAAAGCAGTATCAAGACTGTATATTGTTTTACAGACTCGGTGATTTTTATGAAATGTTTTTTGATGATGCCAAACTTGTATCAAAGGAACTGGAACTGATTCTAACAGGCAAAGACTGTGGGCTTGAAGAAAGAGCGCCAATGTGCGGTATTCCTTATCATGCCGTAGAAAATTATCTGACAAAACTTGTGTCCAAAGGATATAAAGTTGCAATCTGTGAGCAGGTGGAAGATGCCAAGCTTGCAAAAGGGCTTGTGAAACGTGAGGTTATTCGAATTGTTACACCTGGTACAAACTTAAATCCCCAGACACTTGAGGAATCAAAAAATAATTACATCATGTGCATTGCATATTTTCACAACAAAATAGGAATATCCCTGGCAGATGTGACAACAGGGGATTTTTATATGACAGAAACAGACGGCCTGTCAAAGCTTTCGGATGAAATTTCCAAGTATATGCCAACAGAAATAATATGCAATGATGCATTTATGATGAGCGGGTTCGACATTGATGATTTGAAAAATCGTCTCAAAATAACGATATATTCATTAGAACCATGGTATTTTGATGAAGATGGCTGCAGGAAATGCCTCACGGAGCATTTCAAAGTCAATTCGCTTGCAGGACTTGGGCTTGAGGATTTTCCATCAGGAATGATCGCATCAGGTGCCCTGATGCAATATCTTTTGGAAACACAAAAGACAAAACTTTCTCATATTACACATATTACACCATATTTAGCGAGTCGTTTTATGCTTCTTGACAGCTCTACACGACGCAATCTTGAACTGACAGAGACGCTTCGTGAAAAGCAAAAACGTGGCTCCCTATTGTGGGTGCTTGACAAGACTAAAACTGCAATGGGCGCCAGACAGTTGAGAAATGATATGGAACAGCCTCTTGTTAATATGGAAGATATCAATGACAGGCTTGACACCATTGAGCAGCTCTGCAAAAATACAGTTTCAAGAGATGAAATCCGAGAGTATTTAAGCCCGATTTATGATATGGAGCGGCTGCTTGGAAGGGTAAGCTACAAGACGGCAAATCCGAGAGATTTGATTTCTTTTGCAAATTCTATGGAAATGCTACCACATATCAAAACGGTCTTAAATGAATTTGATACCAAACTTTTGCAGGAAATCAATGAGCAGATTGACAGTCTTGAAGATTTATGCAGTTTGATTCACAATGCAATCTGTGAGGAACCGCCAATACAAATCCGAGACGGCGGTATTATCAAAGAAGGCTTTGATGTGGATATCGACCATTTGAGAAAAGCTAAAACAGATGGAAAAAACTGGCTTGCGCAGCTTGAGGAAGAGGATAGAGAGCGGACAGGTATCCGCAATCTCAAGATTAAATACAATAAAGTATTTGGATATTATTTTGAAGTTACCAATTCGTTTAAAAATCTTGTTCCAGAAGATTATGTCAGAAAACAAACATTGGTAAATGCGGAACGTTATACAACACCACGGCTAAAAGAATTAGAAGACACGATTTTAAATGCTGAGGACAAGTTGAGTACGCTTGAATATGATATGTTTTGCAAAATAAGAGATGATGTTGCTGCGCAGCTTGAGCGGATTCAAAAGACTGCCAAGGCAATTGCACGGCTTGATGTATTTGCATCGCTTTCCGTGACTGCCGAACAAAATCATTATGTCAGGCCAGTGCTCAATGATAAAGGAATTATTGATATCAAAGACGGGAGACACCCTGTAGTAGAAAAAATGATTGACCATGATATGTTTGTTTCGAACGATACGTTTTTAGATAATGGAAGTCATTGTATCTCTGTTATCACAGGACCTAACATGGCAGGAAAATCAACGTATATGCGCCAGTCAGCGTTGATTGTATTAATGGCACAGCTTGGAAGTTTCGTGCCTGCAAAGAGTGCGAACATAGGTATTGTTGACAGGATTTTTACAAGAGTTGGCGCTTCTGATGACCTCGCAAGCGGACAGAGCACATTTATGGTAGAGATGAATGAAGTTGCCAATATTCTACGAAATGCCACTGCCAAAAGCTTGTTAGTGCTTGATGAGATTGGACGCGGTACTTCTACCTTTGATGGCTTGAGTATTGCATGGGCCGTGATAGAACATATCAGCAACAAAAAGATACTTGGAGCAAAAACGCTATTTGCGACGCATTATCATGAGCTTACAGAGCTAGAAGGCAAAATGAGCAATGTAAATAATTATTGCATTGCTGTAAAGGAAAAAGGCGACGATATTATTTTTCTGAGAAAAATTATTAAGGGCGGCGCAGACAGAAGTTATGGTATCCAGGTGGCAAAACTTGCGGGCGTTCCGGAAATGGTTATAGACCGAGCCAAAGAGATTGCAGAGCAGCTTAGCGACAATGATATTACGCAAAAGGTTCAGGGAATTACGATTGATCTAAAAAGTGAAAAAAAGAAACCGAAACATTATGATGACGTTGATTTAGGGCAGATGTCTTTATTTGACACTGTTAAAGATGAAGATATTATAAAAGAACTAAAAGAAGTGGATATTCAAAATCTAACACCACTAGACGCTTTAAATACGCTTTATAGATTGCAGAATAAACTAAAAAATCGTTGGAAAAATTGAGCACCAACGCGCTCAATACCAAAAAGCAAAGCTTTTTGATTAAAAGGAAAGGACGAGAACAGATATGGCAGAGATTCATGTGCTTGACAACAACACGATTGACAAAATTGCTGCAGGCGAAGTCGTGGAGCGCCCAGCCAGTGTCGTGAAAGAGCTGGTGGAAAATGCCATGGATGCAGGCGCCCATGCGATTACCGTTGAAATTAAAGAGGGTGGTATTGAGTTTATTCGGGTTACAGATGACGGCAATGGGATTGAAAGAACACAAGTTCGGAATGCGTTTCTGAGACATGCCACAAGCAAAATTCGTTCTGTTGCAGATCTGATGAGTCTGCATAGTATGGGATTTCGCGGAGAAGCGCTTTCTAGTATTGCAGCAGTATCAAAGGTTGAGATTGTAACAAAAACCAAAGAGGAAATGACCGGAACGCGGTTTTGCATGGAAGGGGCAAAAGAGACTGCATTTGAGGAGGTCGGTGCGCCGGACGGGACAACGTTTATCGTGCGGAATTTGTTTTTTAATACGCCTGCCAGACGCAAGTTTTTGAAAACTGCAATGACAGAGGCAAGTTATATTACAGATATGTTAGAGCATATGGCATTAGCAAGACCAGAAATTTCTATAAAATATGTGATAAATGGGCAGACTAAATTTTATACCAACGGTGATGGTGATATGAAAGCTATCATATATCGCATATTTGGCAGGGATATTGCCAATGAAATGATAGCGTTTCAGGTATCAGAAGAAGAGATTACACTGGAAGGGTTTCTTGGCAGACCAGCACTCAATCGGGCAAACAGAAACTTTGAAAACTATTTTGTGAATCAGCGATATATCAAAAGCAAGATTATTTCAAAGGCTATTGAGGAAGGCTATCAATCATATATGATGCAGCACCGGTATCCATTCTGTGTGATACATATTACGGTTCCGACAGAAAATGTAGATGTCAACGTGCATCCAACCAAGATGGAATTGCGTTTTTCCAATCAAAATGCAGTGTACAAACTCATTGCAAAAAATATTGCAGATTTTTTGTCTGTACAGGAAATGATTCCGGATGTTACACTTGGACCAGACAAAAAATCCAGCAGTGAAGCAAAAAATACGGCAAAGCCTAAACTCTATGCGCCGGAACCATTTGAAAAGGAGCGGAGAGTCTCTGCTGAAAAAAATACGAAAGTGCAGAATATTTTGCATGAAGATATGCATTACGATAAACCATCTAATGATACAGAAGATACCAAAAAACATCTTGAAGCAGAGGACGATTTTTTTGTAGATAATCGGCAAAAAGTGATTCCTGACAGCAAACAGCCGCAAAGCATCGGACAAAGTGCAGTTGGTCAAAGAACAGGAAAGATTCTTGGCACATTGCCAAAAGAGAATGATACACAGAATCTAGGCGTGATAAAAGCCAAAAATCATATTATTGTTGAAAAACCAGAACAATTAAATTTTTTTGATGAAAAGATTCTAACAAAAGAAGCAAAACAAGAATATAGAATCGTAGGACAAGTATTTGATACTTATTGGATTATTGAATATCGTGACAAGATGCTGATGATTGACCAACATGCGGCACATGAAAAAGTGAAATATGAGCAGATTCTCAAAAAAGTGGAGAAAAATGAAGTATATACGCAAATGTTAACACCGCCTGCCGTTCTTAATGTCACGCCCAAAGAAGCAGATTTAATTAATAGCTATCAGAAATATTTTAAGGAACTTGGTTTTGAGATTGAGGATTTTGGCATGAATGCTTTTGCAATACGGGGTGTACCGCTTGATTTGTTTAGTTATAATATCAAAGAGCTTTTTGAAGAGATTTTAACCCAAATGTTAGAGAGTCCTGTGCGCGGTGTGCCGCAAATTATACGGGAAAAAATAGCATCGATGGCATGCAAGGCAGCCGTTAAGGGAAACAATTCTCTGAGCTTAGAAGAAGCCGACACGCTGATTGAACAGCTTTTAGAGCTTGAAAATCCCTATAACTGTCCACATGGCAGACCAACCATTATTTCAATGTCAAAATATGAAGTTGAAAAGAAATTTAAACGGATTGTATGAGAGAGGCAGCAATGAAAGGCAAACCATTGATTATCTTGACTGGTCCTACTGCGGCAGGCAAGACAAAGCTTTCTATAGAACTTGCAAAAGCAGTAGACGGCGAGATTATTTCTGCGGATTCTATGCAGGTATATCAACATATGGATATTGGATCCGCCAAGATTCGTCCCGATGAAATGCAGGGAATCAAACATTATCTTGTGGATATTTTGGAGCCAACGCAAGATTTTAATATTGTCTTGTTCCAACAATATGCAAAAGAAGCAATTGCAGAAATATACGCTAAGGGAAAAATACCAATCCTGGCGGGAGGCACAGGGTTTTATATTCAATCAGTGTTGTATGACATTGATTTTCATGAAAATGGAGAAGATACTGCGATTCGGCAGGAATTAGAGCAGATTGCCAAGCAGCAGGGGGCTGATTATCTGCATGAAATGCTTTGTCAGATAGATCCCAAAGCAGCAGAGGCAATCCATGCCAACAATGTGAAGCGGGTCATTCGTGCCATAGAATTTTATCGTCAGACGGGAAAAAAGATATCAGAACATAATGATGCAGAGCGGGAAAAACAATCTGCATATGATTCTAGTTATTTTGTTCTCACAGATATAAGAGAACATCTATATGCAAATATTGATAAACGTGTTGACAAAATGATAGAAGAGGGGCTTGTCGATGAAGTAAAAATGCTCGTAAATATGGGCTGCAAAAGAGATTCAACGGCGATGCAGGGACTTGGCTACAAGGAGATTTTATCGTATTTGGCAGAAGAATGCTCATTGGAAGAGGCTGTTTACAAGATCAAGCGTGACACAAGGCATTTTGCAAAGAGACAGCTCACATGGTTTCGCCGTGAACGAAATGTTATCTGGATAGAAAAAGATAAATTTGCATACGACGACGAAAAAATGTTAAACTATATAACAAGCCACGTCTATAAAATACAAGGAAAACAAAACGAAAGGGAAACAATGTACAAATGAACGGGACAAACGAAATTAATACAGATACACAGAACATATACAAAGAGCTGGAAATATCTGAACAGGTATATCATTTTAGCAGAGAAATTTTAGAAAGTCTCAAAGCGCGTTTCGATGAAATTGACAAAAATGCAGAATACAATCAGTTGAAAGTCATAAAAGCTATGCAGCAAAATAAGGTTAGCGAGGCATGTTTGTCAGGAACGACAGGATATGGATATAATGATCTAGGAAGGGAAACATTAGAAGCTGTATACGCATCTGTTTTTCATGCAGAAGATGCTCTGGTAAGGCCGCAGATTACATGTGGGACGCATGCATTGGCACTAGCACTGATGAGCAACCTTCGTCCTGGTGATGAACTTCTTTCACCAGCAGGAAAGCCTTATGATACGTTGGAAGAAGTTATTGGTATCCGCCCCTCAAAAGGATCGCTTGCTGAATATGGTGTTTCATACAAACAGATTGATTTGCTCGCTGATGGAAGTTTTGACTATGACCGAATTAGAAACGCAGTGAGTGAAAAAACAAAGCTTGTCACAATACAGCGGTCAAAAGGATATCAGACAAGACCAACCTTTTCAGTCAAAGCAATTGGGGAATTGATTGCATTTGTCAAAGCAATCAAACCAGATGTTATCTGTATGGTAGATAATTGCTATGGCGAGTTTGTAGAGCGGATAGAGCCTGTTGAAGTCGGCGCAGATATGGTTGTTGGATCGCTTATCAAAAATCCAGGCGGCGGACTGGCGCCAATAGGTGGATATATTGCAGGCAAAAAAGAATGTGTTGAAAATGCTGCTTATAGGCTTACCTCTCCGGGACTTGGAAAGGAAGTCGGTGCTTCCCTTGGTGTATTAAGAGATTTTTATCATGGATTGTTTCTGGCGCCGACTGTGACTGCAAGCGCGTTAAAAGGAGCAATATTTGCGGCTAACTTATATGAAAAGCTTGGATTTAAGGTAATTCCAAATGCTGTGGAATCACGGCATGATATTATACAGGCTGTTGAATTTGGAACGCCGGAAGGCGTTATAGCATTCTGCAAGGGAATCCAGGCAGCCGCTCCAGTTGACAGCTTTGTTACGCCTGAACCTTGGGATATGCCGGGATATGACAGCCAGGTTATAATGGCAGCGGGAGCATTTGTATCAGGTTCTTCAATTGAACTGAGTGCAGACGGGCCGATAAAACCGCCATATGCAGTATATTTTCAAGGAGGGCTTACCTTTGAACACGCGCGCTTTGGTATTATGAAATCACTTCAAAGTTTGGTGAATGCAGGCATTGTTTCACTTCCGCCAAAAATCATGTCGAAAAAAAACTAATCTTTTTAGTGTACAGACGCTTTTTAGTATGGTAATATTAGTATTGGACTATGCTTTGAACAGAGAGCAGGGCATAAAAATACGATGAGTCTTTTTAAAGAAATATATGCAAAGGATGAGCTGCCTTATGACAAATTTATGAGGCTTGGACCGGAATACCTTTCGGATGCCGAGCTTCTTGCTATTATGCTTAGAACTGGTACCAGAAGCAAGACGCCAATAGAACTTGGCAGAGATATTTTGAAGCTTGCGGGCGACGATATGGGACTTTTGGGATTGTATCACTTTAATATCAAGGCTTTGATGCAAATACCAGGAATTGGCGAAGTCAAGGCGGTTCAGCTACTATGCATTGCAGAGATTGCAAAGAGAACTTCAAATATGCAGGCAAGACCAGATTTGACATTTGACAAACCAGAGACAGTAGCAGCATACTATATGGAGCGGATGCGCCATAAAGATACAGAACAGCTATTATTAGTACTTTTGGATGCAAAGCGGCATATTTTGAATGAATCTGTTTTGTCAACAGGAACATTTAACGCAACATTGATATCGCCGAGAGATATCTGTGTCAGAGCTATGCGCAATGAAGCATCTTATATTGTAATTCTGCATAATCATCCAAGCGGTGATCCAACACCTAGCAGACAGGATGTGCTGGTGACGCAAAAGATAAAGGAAGTATCCGATTTAGTTGAAATTCCATTACTGGATCATATCATCATTGGAGATAACAGATATACCAGTTTTATTCAAAAAGGACTTTTATGAAGAACAAAAAAACGTTCAGTGCAAAACTTCTTCAACTATGAAGGAACTGAATAGTTACAGAAAGGAGTTGTTATGTTGGCTAACAACGCATTTGGTATCGACTTAGGTACCAGGACAATCAAGATTTACAGTGCTCATGGCGACAATGTTATTGTTGAAAAAAATATGATTGCGATTGAGGACAAGAAAAATTTATTTGCATATGGTGATTCTGCATTTGAGATGTTTGAGAAGGCACCATCTAACATTGAAATATCATATCCGCTCTGCAATGGAGTTATCGCGGATATTAAAAATATGCAGCAGCTTCTCAAAAACTTTATCTTAGACTGTAATAAAGGAGCTGTCAAACCAGCCGAATTTTATATTGCAGTTCCCTCTGATATCACTGCTGTAGAAAAGAGAGCGTTTTCTGATCTTGTAAAAGATGCGAATGTAAAAGCGAGAAAAATTATGCGTGTAGAGAAGGCTGTGGCCGATGGCCTTGGTCTTGATATTGATGTCAAAAATGCACAGGGTATTCTTGTTGTCAATGTTGGATTCCACACTACTGAGATTTCCATTCTCTCTCTTGGCGGTATTGTACTCAGCCGGTTGATTAAAGTTGGCGGACAGAAATTCGATGAATCAATAAAGAATGCGATTCGAAAAGAATTCAGCCTGATTATTGGCAGCAAAACTGCTGAAAATGTCAAGATCAATCTGCGTGAGTTGGAAGGGGAAGGAAAGGGAGCAATTGTATATGGCAGAGATATTGTGACAGGGCTTCCCATGGAAAAAGAAATTCCAACAAACCTTGTAAGTGATAGTATGCTGGAAAGTTTCAATGTTATTATTGATAATATTCGTGTGATTCTTGAAAGAACTCCGCCAGAACTTTCTGCTGATATTTTCAGAAGGGGTATTTATCTGACAGGAGGAGCCTCTCAGGTTGCACATCTTGCGGAATTAATTGCAAAGAGTACCGGACTTCGTGTCAATGTGAGCGAAAATCCTGTATCAGGCGTTGCACTCGGACTTGCCAAAATTATTAAGGATGATAACTATAAATCAGTTGCTTATTTAGAAGGAATGGGGCGCTAATATTCATGAGTCCAGTGGTAAAGAGAAAAAGAGACAAATTCTCTATTCCAAGTAAATATCTGCTGTTGATTTTAACGTGTATTTGTATTGTTCTTATGGCTTTAACATTTTTTACGGATTATTCCGCATTGCCTTTAAATAAGCTAGTAGGCTATGTTGTAATTCCATTTCAGGATGGTGTCAGCCAAATTGGAACATGGATGTCCGTGCGGGCAGATGAATTAGGAGAGTTACGAATTGCCCTTCAGGAAAATCAGGAACTCAAGAAACAAATTGATGAACTGACTGTCCAGAACACACAGCTTCAGCAGGATAAATATGAACTGAATAATCTTCGTGAGTTATATAAACTGGACGAGCAATACAGTGGTTATGAAAAAATAGGAGCCAGAATTATCGCTAGAGACAGCGGCAACTGGTTCCATGCATTTACGATAGATAAGGGACTGGACGATGGGCTTACCATTGATATGAATGTCATTGCCGGAGGCGGTCTTGTGGGCAGGATTGTTGCAATAGGACCCAATTGGGCAAAAGTAAATGCGATAATAAACGATGATTCAAATGTCAGCAGCAAAGTGCTTGCAAGCTCAGATACTTTTATGGTGAATGGTTCCTTGGAACTTATGGACGAGGGTGTTATCGGATTTAGTCAGCTTATTGATTCTCAGGACAAAGTAGAAGTTGGCGACAAAGTTGTTACTTCAAATATTAGTGATAAATATTTACCCAATATACTAGTTGGGTATATCAGTGAGATTAACCAGGATTCCAATAATATTACAAAATCCGGAAGAATTACACCAGCAGTCGATTTTGAGCATCTTGAGGAGGTACTTGTCATATTAAAAACAAAACAGCAGATAGAGGATTAGTAGGTTCATGAAAAAAAATATCATATTATTTTTTGTAATATTGCTTGGATTTGTCCTTCAGACGACGCTGTTTCAGGCGTTGAATCTTGGTGGTATATCACCCAATATATTGATTATCATTACTGCCTCCTATGGGTTTATGTTTGATAAGAAATATGGTATGGTGGTAGGTTTTATATGCGGATTGTTGATGGATATTTTTTATGGTGATGTCCTTGGATTTTATGCACTGATATATCTGTACATAGGAGCTGCCAATGGTGCATTTCACAGTATCTTTTATCAGGAGGATATCAAGCTTCCGTTGCTGCTTATTCTGGCGAGCGATTTTGTTTATTCTTTTACATGTTATGTTTTATTGTATTTGTTGAGACGCAGGTTCCATTTTATTTTTTATCTTAGAAATATTATTTTGCCAGAAATGGTTTACACAATTTTTGTTACTGTATTTTTATATCCATTCATTTTGCTGTTAAACAGATCAATAGACGATACTGAAAGAGGTGAGCATAAAGTTGTTAAAAAGGATTAGAGAGGGGCTCATCAGTTTATTGACCTCCAGATTACTACTGTTATTTATTATATTTACAGGTATGGCGGTCATATTGATATATCGATTATTTACTTTACAGATTGTAAATGGAGCATCCTATCTTGAAAACTTTCGTCTGATGATAGAGAAAGAAAGAATTATCGAGGGAACCCGTGGAAATATTTATGATAGAAATGGAAATATCTTAGCTTACAATGAGCTTGCTTATTCTGTCACGATAGAAGATGTCTATGAGGGCTCTTCCAAAAGTGAGGAATTAAATGCGACATTATATAAATTAATTCACATGATTGAAGACAATGGAGATCGCATTGCCAGTGATTTCAGCATTATCCTCAATGAAAATAACGATTATGAATTTACTGTTGAAGGAACAAAACTTCTTCGTTTTAAAGCTGATATCTATGGACGATTAACGATTGATAAGCTGTACTATTCAGAAGAAAATGCGTCAGCACAAGAGATTATTGATTATCTAGTCAACAAGTTTAAAATCGGTTCTTTTCCTGTTAATGAAAGCGGAAAAAAAGAATTTGTTCCATATGAGGGATATACCAAAAAAGAGATTTTACAGATTGCAACAATTCGATATCAAATTAATTTAAACAGTTATCAGAAATATATTCCGACAACGATTGCAACAGATGTTTCCAAAAAAACAGTTGCAGTCATTATGGAAAACGCGTCTGAATTAGACGGTGTTGCGATAGAAGAGGATATGATTCGAAAATATAATTACCCTTTTTATTTTTCTCATATTCTCGGATATACTGGAAAAATTGACTCCGAAGAACTGGCACAGCTTTCTGAGCAAAACGAAAATTATACCATACACGATACTGTCGGAAAAGGTGGTATTGAACAGGTTATGGAGCTAGAACTTCAGGGAATTAAGGGATCAGAGACAATTTATGTAGATAATCTGGGAAAAGTGATTGAAACAACAGATGTTGTGGAATCTCAAGTGGGAAAGGATGTTTATCTGACATTGGATAAAGATCTTCAAATGGCAATATACAATATTCTGGAACAAAAAATAGCAGGTATTATTGTATCAAAAACAAGAAATATCTACAATTATGATCCGTTGACTGCATCTTCACGCCAGAATATTATTATTCCAATCGATGACGTTTATTTTGCATTGATCAATAATAATGTGATCGATATTAATCATTTTATGGACGAAAATGCATATGACACAGAAAAAGAGGTTTATCAAATATTCTCTGATAAGCGGGAAAATGTTCTCGCTACGCTCAAAGAAGAACTTTTGAACCTAAAAACACCCTATGATCAATTATCAAAGGAATACAAAAATTATGAAAGCTATATTGTATCCATGCTGACTGACAAAGGTGTTCTTGTCAATTCCGCGATAGATAAAGAAGACTCTACTTATATTGCGTGGTCTGTTCAGGAAGTTATCAGCTTAAATGAATTTTTAACTTACGCGATATCGAAAAACTGGATAGATATCACCAAACTTTCTGTGAATTCACAGTATTCTGATTCAACAGAAGTGCTTAACAGTGTTATCACATATATACTCGATAACCTAAAAGATAATACCACATTTTCAAAAAAAATGTACAAGTTTATGATTAGTGACCAAACAATAACAGGCAGACAAATCTGCATGTTATTATGGGAACAGGACTTGATAAGTATTGATGAAAGCAAAGTTACTGCATTAAAAGAAGGAAAAACAAATCCATATAATTTTATGCTTGAAATGATAGAGACGCTTCAGATAAAACCCGATCAGCTCGCACTGGATCCCTGTACAGGTTCATGTGTTGTAACGGACGTAAATACAGGTGAAGTACTTGCGCTTGTTTCATATCCTGGTTATGATATTAACAAGCTGGCAAACGGTGTTGATGCCGAATACTTTGCAAAGCTGCAGTCTGATTTGTCAGTACCGCAATGGAGTGCTGCAACACAGCAACAGACGGCGCCAGGTTCTACCTTCAAAATGGTATCTGCCATTGCCGCTATGGAAGAGGGGGTTGTTTCTTCACTGGGAGAAACGATTTACTGTACAGGTACTTTTGATAAACTAGCACCTACCACGCATGATTGCTGGAATACTTCCGGCCATGGTGCTATGAATCTTTCAAATGCCATTGCCAATTCCTGCAATATGTATTTTTATGAGGTTGGATATCGGCTTGGACAAGACGGAAGCGGTTATAACGACACCTATGGACTTTCCAGGCTTGAGAAATATGCAGATATGTTTGGGCTTACTGAGAAATCTGGTGTAGAAATAACAGAATCCGAGCCAAAATTCTCAGAAAAATATATTGTTCCATCTGCGATTGGACAGGGAAGCAATAACTATACTACGGTAGGTCTGGCTAGATATTTGACAGCAGTTGCAAACAGTGGCACTGTTTATAATTTAAGTATTCTGGACAAACTAACCAATTCTAAAGGAGAAGTAGTAAAAGATTTTAAGCCCGAAATAAGAAACACGATTGATGTGGATGATAGTATATGGAATGCGATTCATTCCGGAATGCGAAGTGTGGTTGAGAAAAAGAATTACTACAATGAGTTATCTGTAAATGTTGCTGGAAAAACAGGTACAGCACAGGAAGGAAAAAACCGTACCAACCACGCACTTTTTCTAAGTTATGCACCCTATGAAGATCCTGAGATATCAGTGACAGTACGTATTGCATATGGTTACAGTTCTGATTTTGCGGCTCAGACTGCAAGGGATGTATATAAATATTACTATAGACTGGCAGAAGAAGACGAACTTTTGACAGGTACAGCAGAGATTCCAGATGCTGTTAGTGGAATACAGCAAGATTAAAAATGATATACAAAAGCATATGCAGAGGTGTTTTAGAAACAAAAAGGAGCAAATGTGAAAAATTCAGTTATTTTGAAAAGTTTTTCCAGTGGTATATCCGTTATCCTGGATAGTACAATTCCATATGAAGAGCTGTTATTAGATGTTGCTGCCAAATTTCATGATGCAGATCATTTTTTTAAAAATGCATCCGTGGCAATTTCTCTGGAAGGAAGAGAGCTGACTGAAAAACAGGAACGAGAAATTCTGGATACAATTACACAAAATTCGCATTTGAATGTACTTTGCCTTATGGGAAAGGATGAAGAAAAAAATATCAGATTTGTCGGAATACAAAACACTCTGAAAGCTCAGAGAGATGAAAATTGTGGACAGTTTTATAGGGGTACCTTAAGAGATGGCGCAAGTATAGAAACCGAACGCAGTATCATTATTCTTGGTGATGTTTGTGAAGGAAGCGGTGTATATTCCGGAAAAGATATTGTAGTTCTTGGTTCGCTTGAGGGGGATGCATACGCAGGAGCAGGAGGAAACAATAATCATTTTGTAGCGGCGTTGAATATGAATCCCAGTTCGTTGCAGATAGGTGATCTCATATATCAGGACCAGGTGCAAAAAGTTTCCAGGTGGGGGTTTAAACCAAAACCGATACCAAAGATTGCATATACCTATAATGGGGAAGTGCAGATACAACCAATTACCAAAGAATTGCTGGATAACTTCACGATATAACAGTTGTTATCCAGAGAACCATTATTTTGATAATGGAGGATTCCTATGAGTGAAGTAATTGTTGTTACATCTGGGAAAGGCGGTGTGGGAAAGACCACCACATCTGCAAACGTAGGAACAGGTCTTGCGGAATTGGGAAAAAGTGTCGTTTTGATTGATGCAGATATAGGACTCAGAAATCTTGATGTAGTAATGGGTCTTGAAAATCGAATTGTTTACAATTTAGTAGATGTTATAGAAGGAAACTGCCGATTAAAGCAGGCACTGATAAAGGACAAACGGCATGCCGGGTTATTTTTAATGCCCGCAGCGCAGACAAGAGATAAGAATTGTATTACGCCGGGACAAATGATAAAACTAATTAACAGCTTGAGAGAGCAGTTTGATTACATAATTCTGGATTGTCCGGCAGGAATTGAGCAAGGATTTCAAAATGCCATAGCTGGTGCCGATCATGCGATTGTTGTGACAACACCTGAAGTATCCGCTATCAGAGATGCAGACCGAATAATTGGCCTGTTGGAAGCAAATGAAATAAAAAAAGTAGATCTGGTTCTCAATCGTCTGCGCCAGGATTTGATACGCCGCGGCGAAATGATGACAGTTGATGATGTTATTGATATTCTGGGTCTTCCGCTTCTTGGCGTCGTTCCAGATGACGAAAATGTTGTGATTGCAACAAATCAAGGAGAACCGCTGGTAGGGAAAAATTCCGCCGCTGGACAAGCATTTTTTAATATTTGCAAACGTCTTGAAGGCAAAGAAGTTCCTTTTAAGGATTTTGGGAAGAATATTACGATTTGGACAAAATTTTCAGAATTATTCAAAAAAAATCTACAGGAGGAGCGGATATGAGTTTATTTTCTATATTTAAAAGAAAAACGTCCAGCGAAATAGCGAAGGATCGTCTAAAAATTTTACTGATATCAGACAGGGTTAACTGTTCTCCTGAGATGATGGAATTGATAAAAAATGATATTGCTCAAGTAATATCGAAATACATGAAAATTGATTCTTCTAGTATGGAAGTACAGATAGCTAAGACAGGGAATTCAGCCAGAAATGGCAAAAAGATGCCTGTTTTGTATGCTAATATTCCCATACTAGATTTAAGAAACTAATCTAAATACGCAGAATAAAGGAAAGGAACATATGTTTAGGAATTACAGGATTCGAGATTATGATTTTAAACTTATATTTTTTTTGGTAGGGCTTACCGTATTGGGAATATTTTCAATTGGAAGCGCAAAAGTTGAAGTTCAAAACAAGCAGATTCTTGGGTTTGTTATGGGTTTATTTATTATGATTGTACTTTCTTTTTTTGACTATTCCTTTTTTCTGCGTTTTTACTGGGTAATCTATGCATTGAATATTGTTTTTCTACTTATGGTTTCTTTCTTGGGAAAAGAGGTAAAGGGTGCAACCCGCTGGCTTGAAATCGGAGGCATACGATTTCAGCCGTCAGAGCTTACCAAAATTATGCTGATTCTGTTTTATGCACAATTTATTTTAAAACATCATGAAAAGTTGAACTCTCTGAAAAATATGGCGGCGATTATTTTATTGCTGATACCTCCATTGTATTTGGTCTATGATCAGCCAGATATGTCCACTACAATTGTAATTGCACTTATTTTCTGCGTTGTATGGTATGTTGGCGGACTCAGCTACAAGTTTATATTCGGTACACTTGCAATTGCAATACCAACAGCAATTGTTCTGTTTATCATGGTTCTTCAACCTGGTCAGACAATCATCAATGATTATCAGCAGGGAAGAATTTTAGCATGGTTATATCCTGAACAATACAAGCAGACGACAGCTTATCAGCAGACAAATGCAATGATGGCAATTGGTTCCGGACAATTATGGGGAAAAGGCTTAAATAATAACATGATTAGTTCTGTAAAAAACGGAAACTTTATTTCTGAGCCGCAAACAGACTTTATATTTACCGTTGTTGGTGAAGAACTTGGATTTGTAGGAGGGTGCACCGTCATCGTCTTGTTATTTCTTATAACCTTGGAGTGTTTGAATGTTGCAAGGAAAGCAAAAGATATTGCTGGAACCTGTATTGCGTCAGGAATGGCGGCACTTGTTGGATTTCAAAGCTTTGTAAATCTATCCGTTGCTACAGGACTGATTCCCAATACAGGCGTTACGTTACCGTTTGTAAGCTATGGAATGACTTCGTTGGTAAGTTTATATATTGGGATGGGCTTTGTGCTAAATGTACGATTACAATGCGTTAGAAAGTACAATAATTAGGCAGATTTTTTATGGACCTTCACATTGACGAAAAATTTACTCAAAAATTAATAATATATGATATAGATTTTTGTATGCAAAGAGGTTAAAATGTTAATAGTAAATAATTGACAAAGGAAGGTGCAGATAGAATGAATATTGCGTTAATTGCGCATGACGGAAAGAAGAAATTAATGCAGAACTTTTGTATAGCTTATCGGGGAATCTTAAGCAAAAATGAACTGTATGCAACTGGAACAACAGGAAGACTGATTGAGGAAGTTACGAATCTAAATATTCATAAACATTTGGCGGGACATTTGGGTGGAGAACAGCAGATTTGTGCACAAATTGAACATAACCAGATTGACCTTGTTATATTTTTGAGGGATCCTTTGAATTCAAAATCTCATGAACCCGATGTGAATAATGCGGTTAAGCTTTGCGACATGCACAATATCCCGTTGGCAACAAATCTTGCATCCGCGGAGCTTTTGATAAAGTCACTTGACAGAGGAGATTTAGATTGGCGTGAAATGTACAAATAAGTTAAATAAAGTATTTTATATTGCATTAACAACCGTTTTACTGACAACAAATCTTGCTGGGTGCGGTGCAAGAAAATATACTTTTGCGTATGACAGAAACAGAAATAATTCAAGTTTTTCTGTTGCATCACATGCGCAGGGCGCTACAATAGAGCCATTTGCGTCAAAGTTATGTGTTGTGACAGGTGATGTCTCTAAAGGAACAGACGTGGACATGTCTGGTGCCGAGGCGGCTGGTTTGTTTGACATTGCTTCAAGCAATGTCATCTATGCCAAAAGCGTTCATGAGCGGTTAAATCCGGCTAGCCTCACAAAGGTGCTTACCGCATTGTGTGCTCTGAAAAATAGCAGTTTAGATGAAGTTCTCACAGCCACAGAAAATGTTAATATCAGTGAGTCCGGGGCGGTGAAGCTTGGTCTTTCTCCTGGAGATACAATGACAATGGAGCAGGCACTTCATGCACTTTTATTGAAATCTGCAAATGATGTTGGAGTCATGATTGCGGAGCATGTGGGGGGAAGTGTTGAGGGGTTTGCAGAGATGATGAATGAGATGGCAAATAGTCTTGGCGCCACAAACAGTCACTTTGTCAACCCGCATGGACTTACAGATACAAACCACTATACGACTGCTTATGATTTGTATTTGATTTGCAATGAGGCAGTGAAATATGATAAATTTACAGAAATCATTCAAAAATCCAACTATACTTCTGTTTATCATGATCAAAATGGGAATGAGAAAACAATTGATTTACAATCAAGCAATGCATATATCCGAGGAGAAGCAATTGCTCCTGATAATGTGACAGTTATTGGAGGGAAAACAGGAACAACAAATGCGGCTGGAAGCTGTCTGATCCTATATTCAAAAGACAATTCAGGGAATCCATATATCTCGGTCGTATTAAAATCAAATGATAAAACACTGATGTATCAGGAGATGACCGATTTGCTTGATGAAATAAAATAAATTTAAGTTGTTTTTTTGTCTAAATTCAACTATAATTATATTATTGGATATTTTCAATATAATTAAAATTTTACGGATTATTAGGAGGTATTGCTTATGGTACAGCTTATTGTAGGAAAAAAAGGTAAAGGAAAAACAAAAATAGTTCTGGATATGGTAAATAAAGAAATTGCTACCGTTTCCGGAAATATCGTATATCTTGACAAAGGTAATGATCACATGTATGAACTGAATAACAAAGTGAGACTTATCAACGTGGAAGATTATGGCGTTGCCAGTGCAGACGAATTCATTGGATTTATTCGCGGCATTGTTTCTCAGGATCATGATCTTGAACAGATATACTTTGATGGTTTCTTAAGGATTTCCTGTCTGGAAGATACTGATAGAGTAGAAGAAATTATTAATAAGCTGGATTCAATAAGTAATACATATGGATTTAAGATTATAATCAGTATTTCAATAGATGAGGCTGAACTGCCAGAGTCCTTAAAGTCAAAGGTAATCGTTTCATTATAAGAAACACAAATTAGTTAATAGCGAAGCCTCGGAACAGTATCCGGGGCTTTTTCACCTTATAGGAAAGTGCGAATACAGAACCCCTTGAAACAAAAAGCGCAGCTTTTTGCAGATTGAGCGCGCTGGCGCTCAATTTTTTATCTTTATACGAAATTTAAGACAGCATGGGTCGTTAAGTGGGTGCGCTGGCGCTCAATTTTTTATGCACACGCCGATGCAGAGAAAATATGCCACTAAAGTGGCGCATCGGCGGCGCGCGGATAGAGGAAGTAACCTTCCCTGCCCGATTGTAAATACCTGTGCAGAGGTAAAGTAGGCAATAATTTTTAGGAATGGAGAGTAGTTTGTGGCTTCTGCAAGTGGACATGACCGTAGAAAATATCAGAATAAATCTGGAAAAACGATGAACCGGATTGAATTTGCAATCTTTGGTGCAATGATTGTCTATATTATTGTTATCATTATTTCATATCTAAATTCTGAACAAATACAGGGGTACGAGATCCAGATGGGTTCTTTGTCCGTATCAAAAACTTATACTGGGATAGTACTTCGTCAAGAAGAATTGCTCACAACCCCATATACGGGTTATATTAATTACTATATTCGAGAAGGAGAACGCGTTTCTTCAAGAGATACGGTGTATTCCATAGATGAAAGCGGAAAACTTGCATCTTTATTAAATTCAGGTGAATTGGGGGAAAATACATACTCTGATGAAGATTTGAGTGAACTTCGTTCAGAAATTATTCAGTATACCAGAGGTTTTGATTGCAAAGATTTCCACAGTATCTATGATTTTAAATATGATATTGAAGGTTCTGTAATGAAACTTGTCAATATTAGTATGTATGAAAATATAGAGGTTATGAATCAGTCAAGCCTTGGTGGTATGGTGTCTTTGTGCGCGGCTGGAAAATCAGGGTATATTGTATATAATACAGATGGATATGAAACACTGACACCTGAAAATATTACCGCAGAGATTTTTGATCAGACAAAGTATGAAAAAAATCGTGTGAATAACAATGATTTGGTAGAAAAAAATACTACTGTTGGGAAATTAATTACAGATGAAAACTGGTCACTGATTATACCTGTAGAAAAAGAACAGTCTGCAAAACTTGAGGAAGAGGAGTATGTTAAAGTAAAGTTTATAAAAACGCAGGAAACCTCATGGGGGCAAGTAACAATACACCATCAGGCAGATACCGATTATGCGCAGCTTAGTTTTAACAACTCTTGTGTCTCTTTTTGTACTGATAGATTTGTTGATATTGAACTTATTGTTAGTGATGAACAAGGATTAAAAATACCATTATCTGCCATTGCGCAAAAAGAGTTTTTTATTGTTCCGGCCGAGTATATGAGCAAAGGAGGGCCAAATGGAAATTATGGCGTTTCCAAAGAAACCTATGATGAAAATGGAAATGTTGTTTATCAGTTTATAGAAACAACTGTTTATAATTCTGATGAAAACGAATTTTATATTGATAATACCAATTTAGATGTTGGTACCTATATTTGCAAGCCTGATTCTACTGACAAAATGGCAATCAGCAAATCTGGTACATTAACAGGTGTTTATAATATGAATAAAGGATATGCTGACTTCAAACAAATAACAATATTGGATAAAAATGATGAATATGCAATTGTAAGTTCCAATACAAAATATGGACTTACGGTATATGACAGAATCGTATTAGATGCGACGAGTGTGAATAATGATGATTTCATTTATCAATAAACACTGCAGAACCGATTGAAAAATCAAGTGGATACACTCATTTTTCAATCGGTAATTTGAGGCGGTATGGAGGAGGATTTGTATGGAAAAATTAACAATCAAAGAAAACATAAAGGAAGTGCAAAACATTATTGCTCAGGAGTGTGAAAAATCAGGAAGATCGCCTTCTGATGTGACCCTGATTGCAGTAAGCAAAACAAAACCTGTTGAATTGCTGAAAGAAGCATATGCATATGGATGCAGAGACTTTGGCGAGAACAAAGTACAAGAACTTCTTGATAAATATGAAGCGCTGCCAAGCGATATCAGATGGCATATGATAGGTCATCTCCAAAGAAATAAGGTGAAATATATCGTTGACAAAGTATATTTGATTCACAGTGTTGATTCTCTGCGTCTTGCTGAAGAAATCAGCAAAGAAGCATCTAAAAAAAATGTATGTGTAAATATATTGATAGAAGTGAATGTGGCGAATGAAGAAACAAAGTATGGTGTGTCATGTGAAGAAGTCAGACAGCTTGTATGTGATATCGCAAAATTACCGAACATTCGTATCAAAGGTCTGATGACAATTGCCCCTTTTGTGGACGATGCCGAAGAAAATAGATTACATTTTCAGAAATTGAAGAAAATAGCAGTTGACATTATGCAAAAAAACATTGATAATATAGATATGGAAATTTTATCTATGGGTATGACAGGAGACTATCCTGTGGCAGTATCGGAAGGTGCTACATATGTCAGGGTAGGCACTGGTATCTTTGGAATAAGGCAGTACATGTCGGAGTGAAAGGAAATGTAGATATGGGAGTAATGGACAAGTTTTTAGATGCACTACATTTAAACAATGAAGATGAAGAGTATGATGAATACGATTATTATGATGAAGGCGAAATCGTAGACAACACTGTTAGGAAACCAAAACCTATGGCTGCCGCACGCGAAGAAGATGATTATGATGAACCTATTGAGAAACCGAGAAGACAGTCACAGAAAGTAACTCCTATCAGGGCAGTCAAAAAATCGCCTGGAAATGGAATGGAAGTCTGTGTTATCAAACCTGCAAGTGTGGAAGACGCAAGAGAAATTACAGAAACATTGTTAGCAAATCGCACAGTAGTACTTAATTTAGAGGGACTTGATGTAGAGATTGCACAGAGAATTATTGATTTTTCATCAGGCTCTACATATGCAATTAATGGAAATCTTCAGAAAATATCGAATTATATTTTCATAATCACGCCTGCGTGCGTTGATATATCAGGAGATTTTCAGGAGATTTTCTCAGGAACTTTTGATGTTCCGCCTATAGGGCAGCAATTAGGACATCAACATGGCAATGCTAGTAATTTTTAAATGCTTATACTCGCTGTTTCAGGCGCATGCAGCGTAATGCTGTATGCGCCTGTTATGCGGTCAAACAGGTTCTGTAACATTGAGAAGGGAGATTAACTATGTCACAGAGATTAACAATCAATCAGAATGCAAAACCTATCTATGATATTGTTTATGAACATGATTTTGGCAGACTGGCAGAAGAACTAGAGAAATTTGAGATTCACACAAAAAAGCTGTGCATTATTGCAGATTCAAAAGTAAATGGTTTATATGCAGATGAAGTTTGTGAAGCGCTCAAAGACAAGTGTAAAAAAATATTGGTTTTTTCGTTTCCTGACGGAGAAAAAAGTAAAAATCTTGATACAATTCAGAATATTTATAAGTTTTTGATAGAAAATAAATATGACAGAAGAGATATGCTGTTAGCACTTGGCGGCGGTGTGACAGGAGATATGGCAGGATTTGTAGCAGCAACTTACTTGCGTGGTATTGATTTTGTACAGATTCCAACGTCTCTTTTAGCCCAGGTGGATAGTAGTATCGGTGGAAAAACTGGCGTAGACTGCGATCAGTACAAAAATATGGTAGGCGCTTTTTATATGCCTAAGCTTGTGTATATGAATCTATCTACTTTGAAAACACTTGATGACCGACAGTATTATTCTGGTATGGCAGAGGTTATGAAGCATGGACTGATTAAGAATGCAAATTTTTACGAATGGATCATTGATAATATGTATGAAATCCATGACAGAGATCTGGAAACCCTTGAGGAGATGGTTCTTAAGAGCAATACCTGCAAAAAAATAGTTGTAGAAAAAGACCCCACAGAAAAAGGGGAGCGGGCTATTTTAAATTTTGGGCATACAATCGGTCATGCTATCGAAAAAGCAAAGAATTTTGAACTGCTGCATGGTGAATGTGTTGCGCTTGGCTGTGTCGCCGCAGCATATATTTCGTGGAAACGAGATCTTATTTCAAAAGATGAATACTACGAAATACGCGATATGTTTGTACCATTTAATCTGCCTATTTCTATTGAAAATATTGATCCAGAAGAAATCTTTGCGCTAACCAGTTCTGACAAAAAAATGGAAGGTGAACATCTTAAGTTTATTCTGCTCAAAAGTGTTGGGAAAGCTATGATCGATAAAACCGTAACCAAAGAGGAAATATTAGCAGGAATAAACGAAATCTATTTCACAGACGAGGATTGGGATGAGTAAAAAAAATATATTATTAACAGCAGATGTAATACTAATGATTTTTTTGATTGTTATTGATCAGATAACAAAATATTTTGCAGTTTTGAATCTGAAAGGCGTTTCGTCCTGGGTTCTTTGGGACGGTGTCTTTGAATTGCATTATCTGGAAAACCGAGGAGCTGCTTTTGGAATATTGCAAGATCAAAAGATGATTTTTATATTGATTGCTGTAGTAGTACTTGCTGTAATTTTTTATGTTTTATTCAAAGCACCTTATCAGAAAATGTATTCCAAACTGCATATTTCTCTTATATTGATTGCCGCTGGTGCAATTGGTAATCTTATTGATAGAGTGCGTTTAGGGTATGTTGTTGATTTTTTCTATTTTAGCTTGATTAATTTTCCAGTATTTAATGTTGCAGATATCTATGTAACGGTGTCTTCTTTTTATCTGGTTATTTTACTATTATTTGTCTATAAGGAATCCGATTTGGAGTTTTTAGCTTTTAAGACAAAAAAGAATAAAGGTTTATCATGAATGAAATCGTGTTTGATATCTCCCCAGAACTAGAGCAGGAACGCATTGATAAATGTATCTGTACTTATATGGCTGATTTATCAAGAAGCTATATACAGAAAATTATTAAAGATGGTAATGTCTGGGTCAATGATACGATAGTAAAAGCAAATTATAAGGTCCGCGTTGACGACAGAATAAAATTTATAATACCAGACTCAGTAGAACCAAATATCCCAGCACAGAATATTCCACTTGATATTTTATACGAAGATGCACATATTCTTATTGTAAATAAACCAAAGGGCATGGTGGTGCATCCGGCGCCTGGACATTATGAAGGAACACTTGTCAATGCTGTTTTGTATCATTGCAAAGAAGATTTATCTGGTATTAACGGCGTTATGCGCCCTGGAATTGTTCATCGCATTGATAAAGATACAACAGGTTCTATTATTATATGCAAAAATGACGAAGCACACAATGCGATAGCAGCACTTTTAAAAACACATGATGTTACTAGAAAATACAGAGCAATTGTCTATGGCGTGATACCTGATGAACAAGGAACCATCAATGCACCTATAGGGCGTCATCCCAATGATCGCAAAAAAATGGCAATAAATGAAAAGAATGGGAAACATGCCATAACACATTTTAAAGTATTGGAGCGGTTTGACAAATATTCTTATATCGAATGTCAGCTTGAAACAGGCAGAACGCATCAAATTAGAGTTCATATGTCAAGTATTGGATATCCATTATTGGGAGATACCATATATTCAAATCGTAAATCTCCATTTAAACTAGAAGGACAAGTTCTTCATGCTATGACAATCGGATTTGTTCATCCTAAAACTGGAAACTATGTGGAATTTGAAGCACCGCTTCCAGAGTATTTCGAAAAGTTGCTGACAATTCTACGAAAATAACTATCTAAACAATTAGGAATGAAAGGTTTCTAAACCATATTATATATAAAAACAAGACAGCAGAAGACAGATTCGTGACTTTTGCCTGTCTTGTTTTTATATATTTTTAATAAATTTATTGAATTTTAATAATTTTGTGCTATAATAAAAAGAATAAAGTAATTTATTGAACACACAAATATTAAAAAGTGTCCAATAACAGTAATCACAGGCTTAAGGAATGAGACAATATGCAGCAATATACACGAAAGACAGCAATTGATAAACTACTTGATAGTTATAAAACATACTATAACATTCAATTATATGAGGGCGAACCGCAGCATCTTAGAGCAGTCTGTGAATTTTATGAACATTCTGGAAGATTTGTTATTTCCAAAAAAGCAGAATTATGGTCTGCAAATTGTGAGGAATTTATTTATCTATTTGATATAGAACACCTTACCAAAGAATTATTTGAAAAATACAGAGATTTTACAAAAGAGGACGGTTTAAATCGTGCCAATATTGGTCCGGGACATATGTACACTTATATCACACCAATGTTTGTATGTGACACTTGTGATGAAGAAGCAAAAAGAGCCGTTAAAAGATGTCGTATTTATAAAAGCTTTCAATTTTCTCTGCATGGTTGGATGGACTATCATGCGGCTGTTTTTGAAACTTCAACTAGTAGTATTTTTACAAACAGAAGCGGTAGATGTGTAGAGAAAGTTTTGAAAAATGTATTATTCCAAAAGAAAAGGAGACGTTTTTTATGAACACATTAGTATTGCTAATTATTTGTGTCGCCATTTTGCTTTGCGGTTATATTTTTTACGGCAGATGGCTATGCAAACAGTGGGGTGTCGGGGAAAGCAAAGAAGAAACGCCTGCCCATACAATGGCAGATGGTGTAGACTATGTTCCAGCAAAAGCACCAGTGCTTATGGGACATCATTTTTCTTCGATTGCAGGTGCTGGACCTATCACTGGACCGATTAATGCCGCTATTTTTGGCTGGCTGCCAGTTACGCTTTGGGTATTAGTTGGCGGTATTTTCTTTGGCGGTGTGCATGATTTTGGAGCGTTATTTGCTTCTATCCGTCATAAAGGTCAGTCAATTGGCGAAATTATTTCAACAAGTATGGGACGCAGAGCAAAAAGATTGTTTGTTATTTTCGCCTATCTTACTTTATTGCTTGTTGTTGCAGCATTTGCTTCAATTGTTGCATCAACCTTCGGGGCAAAATATGATGAGGCTGGAGCATTAGATGTTGCAGCAAGCGCATCTAATGCGTCTGTGGCAATGGTATCATTTTTATTTATTCTGATTGCTATTGTTTTTGGATTCTGTGTATACCGAAGAAATACTTCTATGGCAGTATCTACCATCATAGGCATCGTTGCGATTATCGTTTGTATGGTTATAGGTATGAATTTCCATCCAATTTACTTATCAACAAACGCTTGGATGATCATTGTAGGTATTTATATTGCAATTGCCTCTGTTACTCCAGTATGGATTTTGCTTCAGCCGCGTGATTATTTAAGTTCCTTTCTACTTTATGCGATGCTTTTTATCGCGTTTGTAGGTGTTGTAGGAGCGCATCCTAATATTGATCCCGATTTATTCCCAGCATTTACAAGCTTTGCGGTTGATAATGGCAATGGTGTGCAATACTTATTCCCTATATTGTTTACAACAGTTGCATGTGGTGCGATTTCTGGTTTCCATTCATTAGTTTCATCCGGTACCACATCAAAACAGCTTGACAAAGAAAAAGATGCAAAACCTATCGCATATGGCGGAATGCTGCTTGAGTGTGTGCTTGCGGTTCTTACGCTTTGTGCAATTGCATATGCCAGACAAACAGGACATACTGCTGGCGCTACAGATATCTTTGCTGGCGGTATTGCAGCGATGGTAGCGGCAATTCCTGGACTTGCAGGGCTTGAGAATATTCTCTACACACTTTTGATTCTTACATATTCTGCATTCTGCCTGACATCACTTGATACGGCAACACGACTTGCTCGTTTTATGTTTCAGGAGTTCTGGTTAGAGCCAGGCCAAACCATAAGTGATATCAACGATGGCTGGAAAAAAATAATGGTAAATCCATATTTTTCAACGGTTGTAACAGTTATATTGGGAATTCTTCTTGGTATGACAGGTTATGCGAAAATATGGGGATTATTTGGTGCAGCCAATCAGCTTCTTGCAGGACTTGGACTGTTAGCAGTCGCTACATGGCTAGGGAAAAAGGGTAAAAACAACAAAATGTTTTTGTTCCCTATGGCATTCATGATGGTAGTGACCATTTCTTCACTAGTTTTGACTGTGAAAAACCAAGTAGGTCTGATTATAAATGGAACCGCTGACTGGGGCCCTTATGCACAGACTATATTAAGTATACTTCTTATTGTTTTGTCTATCATTCTTGTTATTGAAGGCGTACAAACACTCACAAAGAAGAAAGAAAGCAGAGCATAATAGAACGAAATAATTTACCAGCAAAAACCTACGATATTTCACAATAGAAATTTCGTAGGTTTTTACATTTTCTTAGTGTTACGCTCCAATTTGGTTTTTCGTATAAATGATTGAATTTTTAACCTATACAGGGTATAATATAATAAAAAAGTAAACTAGAAAATAAATTCCTCTCATAGAAAGGTGGATTAAAATGAATACTATAATTACAATCGGACGCCAATTTGGATCTGGAGGACATGAGATAGGAGAGAAGCTTGCTAATCATTATGGAATCAAATGCTTTGATAAAGAATTGCTCTCAAGGGCAGCTCAAGAAAGCGGTTTTTGCGAAGAAATGCTGCGAAATCATGATGAACGGCCAACCAATTCTTTTCTTTACAATTTAGTCATGGATACATACACATTTGGGTACAATTCTTCATCATTTGTTGATATGCCAATTAGCCACAAAGTCTTTATGGCACAATTCGACACCATCAAGAAAATAGCTGAGGAGGAACCTTGTGTTATTGTAGGTCGGTGTGCTGATTATGCATTACAGGAATACAAAAACTGTTTGCATATATTTATCCATGCCAATGAAGACGCTAAGGTTGAAAGAATCAAAGAAAAATATCATATAGATGCAGATAAAGCACGTGAAATGATGATCAAAAAGGACAAACAACGCCAAAGTTATTATAATTATTATTCTACAAAAAAATGGGGACGTTCTGACAGCTATGATTTATCCATTAATAGCAGCACGCTTGGGATTGATGGAACAGTGAAATTTATCACACAGTATATAGAAGATTTTGAACAACAAAATAATAAATAAAGAATTCGTTTTTGGCAGAGAAGAGCTCTGCCAGAGACACATTTATCTATTCGCGAAAGGCAAGTTTAACGAATAGTTGCGTCGATTTTAATAAAAAGAGCCCCTTTCGAGGCTTTTTTTACTTTATAGGACTTTTACTAACGCGCTCAGTTAATCTTTCTTATTTGTTTCTTTAGAACTATTTTTTTTGTCATGTCCATGATGTCCTTTCACTAAGAATGTTGTTATATGCATAAATGGTTTTTTTGCATCTACAGGAAATTCAACAAATTCTTTGGATTCTGTATTAATTGAAATCAACCGAAAATAATTTTTGGTTTCTGGCGATAAATTTCTTGAAACTAACCGTGATTCAACCAATGATTTCATGAATGCAAACAAAATTGCAAATATAGGCACTCCTACAATCATTCCGAAAATACCCCATATTCCTCCAAATAAAGTTATGGAAAAAATTACCCAAAAACTAGATAATCCTGTTGAGCTTCCAAGTATCTTTGGTCCGATAATATTTCCGTCAACCTGTTGTAAAATAATAACAGAAATGACAAAATAGACAGCCTGCAGAGGATCTACAAAAAGTATCAATAATATTGATGGAATCGCTCCCAAAAATGGACCAAAAAATGGGATAATGTTTGTAACTCCGATAATTACGCTGATTAATACACAAAATGGTGTTCCAATGATACTTGTAACTGCAAAACAAAGAACTCCGATAATGATAGAATCTAATATTTTACCGACAAAGAATCCTCCAAATGTTTTGTTTGCAAACCGTGCATTGCTGATAAAACGATTTGCACGCTCCAATGAAAGAAATGCATATATAATCTTTTTTGCCTGGGCAGCAAACAATTCTTTGCTTGCCAATAAATATATTGAAATAACAAATCCAATAATCAAATTCCAAAATTCTTTAAATATTGAGTAAACGCTCATAGATACAACCATGATAAGATTGTTTAGTTGAGGAATGACCTCTGTATTTATGAATTCTTCTAGGCTAATGGATGATTTATTAATTAAATCCATTACATTTTTTTCAATTGCAGGGTGGTCGTTCAATAGTTTCGAAATCCATATTGTAAGTGTATTTACGTAGCTAGGAAACTGATCAATAATCGTAAGGATACTATTTCTAATCTGCGGAATGACAATTGAGAAAAATTCGTAAATCACCCAAATAACAACGGCATAGGTAATAAAAATAGAAAGAAATCTCCTTTGGCTTCTTTTTTCACTGATTTTTAGTAATTCAAACGCGGGTTTTAGAAGGCTTCGTTCAACTGCATTTACAAGCGGTGCAAGCAAGTATGCCAAAACTAATCCATCTATAATAGGCATCAAAATGCTAAAAATATTTTTTAGTGTAGATGATAAGCTGCTCAAATGAAAAATGATATAGTAACTTACAAATCCTCCAAGAACTACGAAAAATGCCGTAAGTCCCCATTTTACATATTCGTTCTTATTCTTCATGTGTCTTATTTAATCTCCTATTCTTTGAATATTTTGTATTGGAATTATTTTGAAAATGTTATAGAATAATTATAGCACACAAATTAGAATAATAGTATAGATAGGCGGCGATTATCTTGGAAAAAATAAATAAAACAACATATCATGATGAATTAAACAAAAAAAATATTTTGCATTTGAGAGAACTGTTGGACACTCTCCCACTATTTTGCGGACAGTATTTTAGAGGAACGCAGGAATATACTTCCTCCAGGACAAGAGTTGCATATGCATACGATATCCGCGTATTCTTTGAATATCTTCATGATAGTAACCCTATTTTCAAGAAAACTCCTATCCGAGAATATCAGCTTGAAATTCTTGATCAGGTCACAAGAATGGATATTGAAGAATACTTAGAGCATTGTTCATACTACATCAAAGATGGTAAAGAATATATGAATGATGAAAGGGGAAAAGCAAGGAAACTAGCCTCTCTTAGAAGTTTCTATAATTATTTTTTTAAAAATGAAATGATAGAAAAAAACCCAGCGGCGCTTGTCAAAATGCCTAAATTGCATGAAAAAGAAATTATAAAATTGGACCCTGACGAGGTTGCCATATTGCTCGATACAGTTGAATCGGGTGAAAAACTTACAAAAAAACAGCTTCAATATCATGAAAAAAACAAAATCAGGGATATTGCACTGCTGACTTTGATGCTTGGCACAGGAATTCGTGTATCGGAATGTGTAGGAATTGATATCCAAGATATCGACTTAAAAAACAATGGTATAAAAATACGTAGAAAAGGCGGTTATGAAGCCGTTATATATTTTGGAGAAGAAGTTGAACTTGCTCTTCTTGATTACCTTGAACAGCGTGAGTCCATGACCCCCGTTCAAGGGCACGAAAATGCATTGTTTTTATCTATACAAAACAAACGAATTACGGTCCGTGCTGTTGAGAATCTAGTTAAAAAATATGCATCTGTGGTAACAACATTAAAAAAAATAACGCCTCATAAATTAAGAAGTACTTATGGTACTGCCCTTTACAGGGAAACTGGTGATATCTATCTTGTGGCAGATGTCTTGGGACATAAAGATGTAAATACCACCAGGAAGCATTACGCTGCTTTAGAGGAAGACAGACGGCGCAAGGCTGCAAAGGCAGTTACTTTAAGAGAAAAACTCTAATGTACCGTAGAGGATATAAACTCAGATGAATAATATGGTACAATAAGATAACTCCCAGCAACAATTTCGTCAGAAAACAAGGAGTTCATCCTCTTTATTTCTGCAACATAGTCGTCCGCACTGTTATAATGAATCGGATCAAAATTAGCATTTGCTATTGACCATAAAGTATCACCGCTTGTAATTTCAATGCTCTTATAGTATTTGTAAAAAGCTGGATGTTCTTTATCGTTTGCTTCTGTTGAAAAAGAGACAAATAACATAGCCATAACAATAATCAGAACAGTTAAAACAATTAAAATATTTCGATTACGCCTTACCTGTTTTTGGCGCCGAAGTTTATTGGCAAGTGCCTTTTCTGTATAATTTGCAAAATCCATAATAGACTCTCCTTTGTATTGTTATAAAGACAAACGTATTTTCCAAACAACTATTCCGAACAACTGTTTAAAAAGGATTATACAGAACGAAGGTTTGTTTGTCAATAGACTTTTAGAAAATTTTACGAACGATTTTTCGGAATATACGTTTGCATTTTTCCTGATTATGTGTTATGATGAATAAAAGCCGGATATAGCGGACCTATAAATTCGGTTCAAAAGATCTATGATAATGATAAATTTGGGAAAACATTTATGAAAAAGGAGGCATTTAATTATGGCATATGGAAAAATAACAGCGAAACAGAAAGAAATATTGGAATATATCAAATCTGAGATATTGAAAAAAGGGTATCCGCCTTCAGTTCGTGAAATTTGTGAGGCAGTTAGTCTCAAGTCTACTTCTTCTGTTCACTCACACCTGGAAACACTGGAAAAGAATGGATATATTCGAAGAGATCCGACCAAACCTCGTGCAATTGAAATTATGGATGACAGTTTTCAGATGGTTCGGCATGAAATGACAAGTGTTCCGATTGTTGGTACTGTCGCTGCTGGCTTACCAATTCTTGCGGAACAGAATATTGAGGGATACTTTCCAATTCCGGCTGAAATGGTACCAGCGGGTGATTCGTTTGTATTAAGAGTTAAGGGTGACAGTATGATTAATGTCGGGATATTTAATGGAGATAGCCTCTTTATCCATGCATGCAATACCGCCGAAAATGGAGATACGGTTGTTGCTTTGGTAGATGATTCTGCTACAGTTAAGACGTATTATAAAGAAGATGGTCACTACAGACTACAGCCTGAAAACGATACAATGGAACCGATCATATTAGATGATGTAGAAATTCTCGGAAAAGTATTTGGTATTTTCCGGTTATATCATTAATCGCTTTTTGTTTTGATGTGTTTATTTATTGAAAAAAATATAACGGTCAGTTAATCTTTATCAACTGACCGTTAATCTTTGAAAGCATAAAACATTCTTAAATTGTATTGATATCAACAAGTTTGCCATCTCGCCACAGATGTTCTAAATCATAAAAACCGCGGCTTTCTTTGTCAAAAATGTGAATCAGGATATCTCTATAATCTAGCAATATCCAATTTGCAGTATTGTAACCTTCGATATTTTTTGGACGGATTTCATTGGCAGCGAGCTTCTCTTCTACATTATCTGCCAATGCTTGTACCTGACTTCGATTGGAACCGCTTGTTATTACAAAATAATCAGCAACTGTTGAAATTTCATGAATATCAATAATCTGTATATTCTCAGCTTTCTTATCCTGAAGGGCATTTATTACTGTTTTCAGAGTATTGTTTAATGTATTCAATCGAAAACCTCCTTATTTTAAAACTAACTTTGCATAACTGTCATAGGTTTTTTGTGTCATTTTGTCAATAGGATTTCCCTTGGTTTCAAGATATTTTAAAGTATTGGATAAAATTTTCTCCATCGTTTTATTGATATCAATGAAGGCCATCTGACGGATTTCATCGAGTTCTTGTATTGGTCTGCGAGAAGGTTCTATATAATCTGCTATAAAAATGATTTTTTCGAGTAATGACATATTAGGACGCCCTGTAGTATGCCATATGATTGCTTGAAGAATATCATCATCGGATATGTTGAATTTTGTTGTGGCAATATAGGCTCCTACTTTCCCATGTAAAAGATAAGGATGACTGGCTTCAATGCTGCTATAAGGAATTTTATTTTGATCACATATTTTTAGTTTTTTATCATTATCCATACACTTCGCACAGTCATGAAGAAGTCCTGCAATCTCAGCTTTTTTGATAAAATCAGAATTTCGGGTATCAGGGTTATATCTCATTGCCAATGCAACAGCAATATATGCTACTCCAAGAGTATGATGATAACGGTCCTTTGTCAGATGTTTTTTTAAATATTTTTTAATCTTCTTCATAATACAAACGCTCCTGTTTTATATACTCTGCAACTTCTAATGGGACATCTTCGAAAATCGAAAGATTATTTTTTACTTTTTCTCTAATTTTCGTGGATGAAATATCAATTTTAGGAATATTAAGATAGATGATATCTGCGCCTAATCTGGCAAGTGCCCTTCCCTTCTCTTTTATAGTATCAAGATCATAGGAATCCCTTACTGCACACAACAATGTAGCCATCGCAAATATCTGTTTCGGATTCTGCCATTTTTCTATTTGAAACAGGGTATCAGCACCTATAATAAAAAAGTATTGTATATCTGAATGAGCAGCTTTTAAAGTTTCAAGTGTTTCACAGGTATAGGTATTTCCTGGTTTCTGTACTTCAATAAGTGATAGTTCAAATGAAGGATTGTGTTTAATTGCTAAGGATACCATTTCAACTCTCTTTTGTGGTTCTAAAACATTTTTTTTCATATATGAATTTCCACTGGGCATAAATATAATTTTATCAAGATGAATTTGGTCCAGCGCTTTTTTTGCCAATATGATATGACCATTATGGATTGGATTGAAAGTACCTCCCATAATGCCTACTTTTTTTGCATCATTCATGATATTCCTCCACAATTTTAGTCGATACGCGACGGTTCTAGTCACCCTTAACTTTTATTAGCTGAATTATTTTGGCAAAACAATCTTTGGATTTTCTTTAAAAGGTTTATACAAGACAAATTTTTTGCCAATCACTTGAACTACTTGTGAGTGTGTACGTTCTGCAACCGTATTCGCAATTTCTTTTGGATCATCAATACAATTTTTTAATACTGCAATTTTTATCAGCTCATGTGTATGAAAGACTTCTGAAATTGCAATAATGTTTTCAGGCGTCACAGAAGATTTACCAATTTGAAATACAGGATCTAAATTCATTGCCAATCCTTTTAAGTAGGCTCTCTGTTTACTTGTCATTATTTTATCCTCCAATTTTTTTCATTTATTATTGATTATCTATTCTTTATAATAACTAAATGAAAGACCATACATGCGAACTGTATCACCTTCCTGGATTCCAAGAGATTCTAAATCCTCTAGTATTCCATTATCCTTTAGAAATGACTGAAAAAATCTAAATCCACGTTCTGATTCAAGATTGGTGTATCCAAGCATTTTTTCAATACGTGGCCCCTCAACAACATATTCATTCTTTTTCTCGTCATATTCTACAGTATAAGGCTCGCTGCCTACTACAATATCTGTATCAGGATTATATTCAGACTCAAAAATAATAGGCGGTTCATTTATCTGAGAAAGAAGCTCATGTACATAGTACAAAAGCTCATTGACGCCTTGGCCTGAAACTGCTGATATGGGAAATACTTTGATTCCTTTTGGCTCAAATTCACTGCGGATTTTTTGGATAGGATTGTCATTGCCTTCTGCATCATAAAGAGCATCTATTTTATTGGCAGCTATCACCTGCGGTTTTTGCGCGATATCAACATTATACGCTTCAAGCTCTTTATTGATCGCATAGATATCTTCTATTGGATCTCTTCCTTCTGTGGATGCGGCATCAACAAGATGAATAAGAACTTTTGTGCGTTCAATATGGCGCAAAAATTCATGGCCAAGTCCCACTCCCTCTGATGCACCTTCGATAAGTCCTGGGATATCTGCTATAACAAATCCCTTGCTTCCATCCAAATCGACAACACCAAGATTTGGATTTAATGTTGTAAAATGATAGTTTGCTATTTTGGGTCGGGCATTTGTTACGCGTGATAACAATGTTGATTTTCCGACATTGGGGAATCCCACAAGACCTACATCTGCTATCACCTTTAGTTCAAGAAACAGGTTGAGTTCTTTTGATGGTTGTCCGGGCTGCGCATATTTTGGCGCCTGCATTGTAGATGTTGCATAATGCTGATTACCATTCCCACCCTTTCCGCCGCTCAATATTGTTTGTCTTCGATTACTGCCTGACATATCTGCTATGATTTTTCCGGATTCTAATTCTTTTATAATTGTTCCCTCTGGAACTTTTATAATGATATTCTCTCCATTCTTGCCACGACAATTTTTCTTGCTGCCTGCTTGGCCGTCCTGAGCACAATATTTTCTGATGTGGCGAAAGTCTGTAAGTGTATTTAGTCCTTCGTCAACCTCAAATATAACACTGCCGCCGTCACCGCCGTCACCGCCGTCAGGACCTCCATTGGGTACATATTTTTCGCGCCGGAAGGATACATGACCGTCGCCGCCTTTACCGCTTCTGATATATATTTTGGCTCTGTCTGCAAACATTCTTTTAACCTTTCTTTGAACCTAAACTTTGCTGTATTTTTATTAAGAAACTAATAACGATATTCTCTTCCCCTGTATATAAAAGGCTTCAGGTGAGAAACCTGAAGCCTTAGTTGGGTTATAAGTAGTGTGGTTTTAGTTCTCTACAGGGTAAACGGAAGCCTGTTTTTTGTCTCTTCCTCTTCTCTCGAATCTGAGTACACCATCAACTAATGCGAATAATGTATCATCGCCACCCCTGCCAACATTTATGCCTGGATGAATCTTTGTTCCACGCTGTCTATATAAAATGTTGCCTGCTTTTACGAACTGACCATCTGCTCTCTTAGCACCTAATCTCTTAGATTCGGAATCTCTACCATTCTTTGTAGAACCTACTCCTTTTTTATGAGCAAAAAATTGAAGATTTAACTCCATCATGATATTACACCTCCTTGATTATGAGCTCAAAAAAAGTTTTCTTCTTGAGAAAAAACCTATTTTGTTTTCCATATTTTTTTTCAATTTCCTTTAAACCCATGAGCATAGAATCCATTAAAAGTTTTGTTTTTTCATTAATCTCTTCGGGAAAATGACATTCAATAGAACCACTTTTTTCATCACTATCAACGACCATATACTCATTTGCTAGTTGTTCAATAGCGTTGAGTGTGTTGATAACTAAAATAGAAATGGATGCACATACGATATCTTTTCCTGAAATACCAAAACCGGTATGACCCATACAAGTAAAACCCTTGTAACTATCATTGGATTTAAAAATTACAATCGTAGTCATAATATTAAAACGAACAACATCTATTAAGCGTTGATTTTATCAATCTTAACTTGTGTGTATGCTTGTCTATGACCGTTTTTCTTGTGATAGCCTGTCTTTCTCTTGTACTTGTAAACGATAACTTTTCTGTTTTTGCCCTGTTCTACAACAGTTGCTGTAACAGTTGCATTTGCTACATCTTCGCCTACCTTAAGAGAATCATTGCTAACAGCAAGCACTTCATCAAACGTTACAGTATTTCCTGCTTCTGCATCAAGTTTTTCTACCTTGATCACATCTCCTTCGGAAACTTTGTACTGTTTTCCACCCGTTGCAATAATTGCGTACATATTGCACCTCCTAAAAATTTACTCGCTAACTTCGGTGATATTCTCAATACACTTAAACCTAGTTATGCGGCATACTCATAGATTTTACCATGGTGATATACAAAAGTCAAGTAAAAAATTGAGCGCCAGCGCGCTCAATCTGCAAAAAGCTGTGCTTTTTGTTTCAATGGTTTTTTGTATTCGCAAATTACTATAAGGTAAAAAGTTGAGCGCCAGCGCGCTCAATCTGGTTTTGTATTCGCAATTTACCTATAATATAAAAAAATTATTTTTGAGTTAGCTGCTCAGCCAACGATTTTGTTGTTTTTTTGCGTGTAAGTTCAACCAAACCTAAAGCAGTCATATCAACAACAGTGGTCAAAATTCGATCTTTCTTTGCAAGTATTCTTAGTTCCTGCAAGAGTTCTAAATCCTTTTTTTCATCTTCCATATTAATGAAATCAATCAATATCATACCTGTAAGGTTTCTGAGCCGAATTTGACGCATAATTTCTTGTGCAGCTTCGATATTAATTTGATAAATATATTGTGCATTTTCTTTTTTTGCAATATTTTTGCCGGAATTCACATCTATAACATACATTGCCTCTGTTTTTTCAATAACAAGGTATGCTCCCGATTTTAACCATACTTTTGAGGAAAGCAGCTCCTCAAGCTGTGTTTCTACACGATAAAGTTTTTTGAGCGGATACGATGCATCTTGATAAAGGGAAATATTGGAAAGCTGTTCTGGCATATAAAGTGATACAAACTCCATAATTTCATCATAGAGATCGTTATCATCTGTAATAATTTGCTGGTATTTGCTTCTTTCATCACGCATATTGGTTAAATAAAATGGTGGTGACTGCCATATGCAGCTATAGCAAGTCCGATGGATTCCCACATTTAGAAGATCTGATAATTTTTTATTTAGCTGTATTATTTCATCTGTAATAGGCTGCAATACATTTTGTTCATAATGGTATTTATCCTGTAAAAGTACTGCCGCATTTGTACGTATTACCACACCGTATTTTATATCTTGCGGAATTGCGCGTAAAAGCATCTCTTTTTCTGTTTTAGTGCATTTTTTTGATACGCCTTTGTATGTATTGGTACTCGAAATGACACTATATTTTCCGGCTAAAGATAAATTGAGTGTGAAAACGGGCTCTTTGGTGCGCACTGCTTCTTTTTCAAGCTGCACCAATATGTCATCACCTGCTAATATTCTTCCGTCATAAGTACGATTTGTTATAATAGGCACATCGTTTTTGCCAATTGGAAGATAGCCTGTTTTATTGGGGGCATAATGAATAAATACTGCATTTAATTGTTTTGCAGTATTTACCACTTTTGCAACAAAGATATCGCCGATATTAATATGTTCAGATGTTTCACTCATTGGCGTAAATCCAACCGATTCTAGTCGGTTTGTATTTGTATTATGTGCAAAAGACAATACGCCATTTTTGTATTTTGATAGGACGTAACGAATATCCTCCATCAATAATCACTCCCCATAAATCCGAGAGGCTCTAGTAGAACAGAACTATCCGTACCAACATTCGTATAAGTCTCTTCTCTTGTGATCAATAATCCAAATTCATCAAGTGTTTGTTGATAAAATGCATACAATGCCTTTAAAACAAGCGTTGGCTTGATATTGCCTGCGCTGCTTGCATCAACAATCAAATTTATGCATGTGTTTTGTGTATCATAAGTACATTCATAAATAAAAGGCTTCATATCAAAGATTATTTCACTCTTTTTTGTTTTTTTGGTGATAATAATTTCTTTTTGTTCATAGAATTCTTGAATCGTTTGACTTGATAAAAAGCTGGGAAAATAACCTTCTCGAAAAGCAATTGAATATTTTGCTGCCGCAACACTTGCCATAGCATTTCCTGCATGTTCAGGAAGCAGCTTCACTTCAAGAATCCGTATTCCATCAGCCATTTGCGCATTGAGCGTATCAACAAACTCTTTTGCACTTGTCAGCGAGCAAACTTCGATATCCATATATTCTCCATTGCTTTCAAGCCCTACCCCAAGAGGTGCGGCAAATGACATAATCTGATGCGGACTAAATCCTGTTGAATAGGCAATATCAATACCTGCGCGGCGAATTGCTTTTTGAAAATACCGCATAACATCCAAATGTCCTATAAACTTAAGCGCTCCATGCTTTGAAAATTTTACTCTTAATTTCACTGATTTCCTCCTGAATTTCGGTTGCTGCATATTCCGCACTCAAATCTGGATGCACCGCAGGCGCTGCACTGTTGTTTACAGTTTGGCGTTGTCTGTTCTTCGAGTGCTTTCTGCCACTCTCTTTTCAGAAATTCTTTTGAAACACCACATTCAATAAAATCCCAAGGGAATATTTCGTCAAGACTGCGTACACGTGTTGTATAAAAGTCTGTATCAATGCCACATTCTTGAAATGTTTCTGTCCACACGTCATGTTTATAATATTCACCCCATGCATCAAAAATACAGCCTTTTTGATATGCTTTTAAAATAGCTTTGCACAAACGTCTGTCTCCGCGCGCCAAAATTCCTTCCATTACACTTGCATCTGCTTCATGCCAATTGTATTTGATGCTTTTCTGATTAAGCTGTTCTACAACTGCTCGTTTTGTCTGATAAGCTTTTTCCAAAAATTGTTCTTTGGTACATTGCGGAGCCCACTGAAAAGGTGTAAATGGTTTTGGCACAAAGAAGGAAGTACTGGCAACAATTTGAACCTTTCCGTTTCTTTTTTCTTTTGGTACAGTATCATAAAAAACAGCAGCAATCTTGTTCGAAAGTTCTGCGATTCCCTTAATATCCTCTTCTGTTTCTGTTGGAAGCCCCAACATAAAATACAATTTGACTCTGTTCCATCCACCCTCAAATGCCAAAGCGGCGCCATTAAGAATTGTTTCTTCTGTAAGTCCTTTGTTTATAACATTTCTCAGACGCTGGCTTCCTGCTTCTGGTGCAAAGGTAAGACTGCTTTTTCTAATATCTTGCACTTTTCCCATAACATCAAGCGAAAAAGCATCAATTCTTAGAGATGGAAGTGAAATGTTAACCTTTTTTTCACGGCACTTGTCTATTAGAAAATTGACAAGTTCTTCAAGCTTCGAATAATCGCTGGAGCTTAACGAACTAAGTGAAATCTCATCATATCCAGTATGATCAAGCATTTTTAGCGCATACTCTTTTAGCATGTCTATGCTTCGTTCCCGTACAGGCCGATATAACTGTCCTGCCTGGCAAAAACGGCAGCCGCGAATACAGCCTCTTTGGATTTCCAGAACTACTCTGTCCTGTGTACATTTGATAAAGGGAACGACTGGTTTTTCAGGGTAATATGTTTCAGAAACATTTGGAACAATCTCTTTTAAAATTGTCCGTGGAATGTCTGAATGCGTTGGTTCAAATGAATGAATCGTCCCGTCTTCGTTGTAGCTTACCTCATAAAAACGTGGGACATACATTCCAGGAAGTTTTGCTGCTTCGGCAAGAAATTGCTCTCTGGAAACTTGATTTGTTCTGCATTTTTTATACAAATCCAACAGTGGTCGGTATTGTGTTTCTCCCTCTCCAATATAAAATATATCAAAAAAGTCTGCAATTGGTTCTGGATTATAACTACATGGTCCGCCGCCGATTACAATAGGGTGCTCCCAGGTTCTTTCAGAAGCCATTAAAGGTATTTGCGACAAATCAAGTATTTGTAAAATATTGGTATAGCACATTTCATACTGGATTGTTATTCCCAGGAAATCAAAGTCTTTGATTGGATCTTGGGATTCCAATGCAAACAACGCAATCTGCTTCTCTCTCATTATGGTATCCAAATCGGGCCATGGAGAATAAACACGTTCACACCAAGTATCTTCAAAATGATTGAACATATCATATAATATCTGAATTCCTAAATGTGACATGCCAATTTCATAGACATCAGGAAAACACATTGCGAACCGGACTGCAATCTCCTCTTTATTTTTGACAACACTGTTGATCTCATTGCCAATATACCGCGCAGGTTTTTCAACCTTTAACAAAATATCATCGCTTAATGCTAATTTTCTCATGACAGCTCCTAAATCCATTCATATACACTCGGAATTTCTTTGTACATGATATTCCGAGTGTAATATTTATTGTGAAATCATTCTTCCATCAACGTCAAAAATATATGGGATTCCATCAATTTCAACAATTCCTGTCTGCATATTTCCATTTATATCAAAATAGTAAATGCTATCATTTATTGTAACCAAACCAATTGCCATATGCCCATCGGCTTCATAATATTTAACAGTTGCCCCATCATTGAACCAGCCTGTGTATAGTACACCATCTGGCGCAAAGAGATAAGAAAGACCATTTGCCAAAGTTACAGCGCCTGTCTGCATACGCCCTAATTCATCAAAGAAATATGTTTTTCCATCAATTGTCTGCCATCCTGTTACTCTATGCCCATCTGTCATTGACAAGTAATATGTGTAGGTTCCATCGTTGAACCAGCCATATGCCATAGAACCACCTGCAGCAAAAAGGAATGTTTGATCCCCAATTGTCTGCCATCCTGTCTGCATAATTCCATTTACATCAAAATAATAATATTTATTATCAATCACATCAAGACCAACAAGCATATGTCCATCTGTTGAAAAGAATCTTCGCCCATCTGGCATATCCAAAAAGCCAGTATACATTGCACCATCTGCGGCAAAGAAATAAGAAAGACCATTGATATTTTGGAATCCTGTAAGCATTTTCCCATCCATACCAAAATAATACATTCCAAGGCCAATTGGCGTAAATCCTACCGCCATAACACCATCTGGATGCATATAGTAAAGACTGTCTTCCAAAGGCAGCCAGCCTGTTATCATCCGTCCAGCAGGATCAAGATAATATTTTGCGGTCCCTAAATCGAGCCAGCCACGCTGCATTTTGTAATTGATATAATAATACAAAAATCCTTTTCGAGGAACCCAACCTGTATGAACAATACTTGTGGAAAAATCTTTTAGGGCATAATCTAAATCGACATTCCCATTTATTCCTGGTACACTTCCTTTGCTTGTATACTGCCATACAGCGGCATCTGCCACCTCACAGACAGTATTCCATTGTGCGACCCATTTATCATAAAATACAGGGCCTATTTTTGTGGTAAACCATGTTGTATTGGAATAAACCATAGGATAATAACCTTCTGCTTCAATCATAGCACAAAAAGTATTTGCCATAAGTGATAACGTTTCTGGCGAAAGATTTTTTTGAACACTGTCTTCTACGTCCCATACAACAGGAAATGATACTTGTACATTTTGAATCGCATTCAGGACAAATTCAGCTTCAATTGCAGCCTCTTGTACATTCGTAGCATATGAATAGATATAAACACCCGTTTTGATACCTGATTGCTGTGCAGCAAGCATATTATAATAAAAATATTCGTCCAGTCCCTTTTTGGTGCTTCCAACTCTAATAAAAGCAAACGAAACACCGCTTTGTGCTACAGCCGGCCAGTTAATTTGTCCCTGCCATTTTGATACATCTATCCCACGTTCAATTGCGGGCGCGGCATCAGAGTGAATTGTTGGTATGCCTGCAAGTATACACACTGCAAGAAGCATTCCAATGATTCGTATTGTAATTCTGTTGGCTGATCTAAAATCTCGCATCAGTCAGATTTCCTCCCTTGTCTATTAATGTACTTCTTCACTCGAGCGCGCTGGCGCTCAATCTTTTTACTTTATAGGAAATTGCGCTATCGTAAATCATTGAAACAAAAAGCGCAGCTTTTTGCAGATTGAGCGCGCTGGCGCTCAATCTTTTATAAGGTTCCTTTTGTAGAAAGTACATCTTTTATCCGGCTATCTATGGACACTGCTTCATCAAGTGCCTTCGCGAATGCCTTAAAAACAGCTTCAATCATATGGTGACTATTTCCTCCGCTAAGCATTTTGATATGGATATTCATAGCAGCACTATAAGAAACTGCGTAGAAAAATTCTTTTACCAAAGATGTATCAAAGGTCCCAACCATAGCATCTGGGAAGGAGCAGTCAAACTGCAAATAAGGGCGCCCGCATAAATCAACCGCACATAAAGCTAGGGCGTCATCCATTGGAAGAATAAAAAATCCATAGCGTTTGATCCCTTTTTTGTCGCCGATCGCTTTGCTGATAGCAGTTCCGATTGCAATTCCTGCATCTTCGACAGTGTGATGTCCATCAACTTCCAAGTCACCCTTTATCTGCACAATCAAATCAAAAAATCCATGCTTAGCAAACCCTTCGAGCATATGATTGAAAAAACCGATTCCAGTATCTATTGCTGCATTTCCCTCTCCGTCAAGCTCAAGCTTTATCGAGATATTTGTTTCTTTCGTAAGCCTGTTTACTTCTGCTTTCCGATCCATTACATTACCTCCAGAATTTATTCAAATCGTACATGAATAGAATTTGCATGTGCTGTAAGTCCCTCTTTTTGTGCAAAAAGTTCTATCTCTTCATGAACCTTTTCAAGAGCCTCTCTTGAATATGAAATAATACTTGATTTTTTGACATAATCATCAACATTTAAAGGAGAAAAGAATTTAGCGGTTCCGTTTGTTGGAAGAACATGGTTCGGGCCGGCATAATAATCTCCCAGTGGTTCAGAAGAATATTCTCCCAAGAAAATTGCTCCGGCATTGCGTATTTTTGTCATGGTGTCAAATGGATTTTTTGTCAGTATTTCGAGATGCTCGGAAGCGATTTCATTTGCTGCTTCTATCGCGGTTTCCATATCCGGCGCGACAAGTATATAACCATAATTGTCAAGAGACTTTTGGATAATTTCTCTTCGTTCAAGCACCTTCACAAAACGATCTACTTCCTCAGACACCTTTTGGGCAAGCTCTTTACTGGTAGTAATCAGTATTGCGGATGCAAGCTCATCATGTTCAGCCTGGGATAAAAGGTCTGCCGCAACATATTTTGGCGTTGCGCTTTCATCAGCTAGAACAAGAATCTCAGATGGTCCTGCAATTGAGTCAATACTTACATGGCCATAAACAGCCCTCTTTGCAAGTGCAACAAAAATGTTTCCAGGACCTACAATTTTATCAACTTTTGGAATAAGTTCTGTCCCATAGGCAAGCGCAGCAATCGCCTGTGCCCCGCCAACTTTGTAGATACGGTCTACCCCGGCGATATCAGCGGCAACAAGCGTTGCTGGGTTCACAGTCCCATCTGCGCCTGCGGGTGTTGTCATAATAATATTGGGTACTCCTGCAACTTTAGCCGGAACTACATTCATCAGAGTTGTTGATGGATAAGCCGCCTTGCCACCAGGTACGTATACACCAACTCGCTGCATTGGGGTGATTTTTTGCCCAAGTATTGTGCCATCTTCTTTGGCATCAAACCAACTGTTTCGTTTCTGCTTTTCATGATATGTACGGATATTGGCAGCAGAATTTTTCATAACCTGTATAAAATGCTCGTCAAGCTCTTTATAAGCGTTCTTGATTTCCTCTTTTGTAACTTGAAACGTATCTTTTGTAATTGTACATTTGTCAAATTTCAGGGAATATTCAAAAATCGCATCTTCTTTGCGCTTTTTCACATTCTCTATAATATCCGCCACAATTTTTTCATAATCGCCATAATCATTTGTACTTCTCTTTAATAAATTTTCAAGCAGATTTTGTTTGGTTTCATCTGTCAATGTTATGATTCGCATAAATTCCCCTCCGTACTTTTCTTTGGTAAATGCTCTTTATAGGTTCTCTTTCAGGGACTGCAGCAGTTCCTTGATTCTTTGGGCTTCCATTTTCATACTCACTTGATTAACAATCATTCGGGCAGAAAGCGGACAAATTTCCTCTAGCACTGCCAAACCATTCTCATGAAGTGTAGAACCTGTTTCTACAATATCCACTATCACATCACTTAACCCCACAATTGGCCCTAACTCCACAGAACCATTGAGCTTAATAATATCAACTGTCTGATGCTTGTGATTATAGAAATAATCCTTGGCAATTTTAGGGTATTTGCTGGCTACACGAATTAGTTCATGATGCTGCAGCAGTTCTTTTGCCGAAGCTGGTCCACACACACACATGCGGCATTTTCCAAATCCAAGATCAAGTACTTCATAAACTCTTCTATTTTCTTCTAAAATTGTATCGCTTCCAACAACACCAATATCTGCGGCGCCATACTCTACATAAGTAGGTACATCAGAACCTTTTGCAAGGAAAAATTTTAGCCGCAGCGCTTCATTGACAAAAATTAGTTTCCTAGAATCCTTGTCCTTCATTTCTTCACAGGTTATGCCTATCTTTTCAAGAAGTTCGAGTGTTTTATATGCAAGTCTGCCCTTAGCAAGTGCAAAAGTCAAATACCGCATATCATCAACTGCTTCTGTCATCTCAAATATCCTGCCTTTCTCTATAGACTTTTTCACAAATTATTATAAAAATATTACTTCCGAAAAATAATTGTTTTCTGCAAATCTTTTATAATTTTCTTCCGATTCTTTCTTTTTGAGTAGAACTGTAGAATATCCCTGTTCCCGATACAGTTTTGCTTTGGCAGCAGCCATTTCAAAATTATCTGTATAAACAAGTAAAAGATTTTTGTTTTCCAAATTTGGACAAAGGTTCTGTCTGGTAAGTACAGATACCAAATCGTCAATTGTAACAACAAAACCCGTTGCAGGTGCAGGCTTTCCAAATTTTTCTAATAAATTGTCGTACCGCCCGCCCTTGGCGATAGCACTTCCAGCTTGGTAAGTATAGGCACTAAAAATAACACCTGTATAATAATTATATTTGCTTACCATAGCAAGGTCGAAAGATATGTATTCATCAACACCATATATCTGCAGCAACTTATAGACTTGTTTTAAACGTTCAATTGCTTTCTGGGACCGCGGATTATCTGCATATTCTAATGCTTTGTCAAGAATATCATAAGATCCAAACAGACTGTTAACATGCAAAAGTGCTTCAATGGACTGCGCAGAGATGTTTTTGCCAAGTAAAAGTTCCTGTGCGCCAAAATCATTGCGGTTCGATATGAATTCGCGCAATGCATGTTGTGTTTCTTCATCAAGTCCTGCATTGGCACACAATCCTTTAAAATAATCAATCTGCCCTACAGATACTTGAAATTCCTTAAGTCCTGCATTTAAAAGGGCCTCTACAAGCATTGCAATCATTTCAGCGTCTGCTTCTGGTGATGCATCGCCAATTAACTCTGCCCCCATTTGGGTTGTTTCTTTCAATTTTCCCTGCAAATTATTTGTGTTGATAAAATTATTGCCTGCATAACAAAATCGAAGCGGAATTGTTTCATCCATAAAATATTTTGCAGCACATCTTGCGATGGAGGGGGTAAAATCAGGTCTTAAGACAAGTGTATTTCCCTCTTTATCAAAAAATTTGTATAATTCTTTGGAAGGTGTTGTTCCAATTTCTCGACTAAATACATCAAAAAACTCAAACGTTGGTGTCTGAATATTCTGATAACCAAAGCTATGAAGCTTATTTTCAAAAAGTTTCTGAATATTCTGTTTGTTTGCATATTCTTTTCCGTAGATATCTCGTACTCCTTCTGGAGTGTGTACAAGGCGTTTCCCCTTGAAATCCATAGCAATCCTCCATTCTTGCCCAAATTTCCCCTGTGAACAATTTATTTTTCACAGTAAATTCCTCCGAATTTTATTATGTATGCGCTGATTTTTTAATATGTATAATCAATACTTTAATGCGTTAATCTGCTGTCGGGGCAGTATATCACGCAAAGTATACACTTTTTTAATATTTGTGTCAATCTCTTTCATTTAAGTCCAATTGAATCATCTCCAAATATGGAACAAGTTGTCCGCCCTTATGTTTCATAAAATAGTTGCTGTTCAGCTCTTCAAATCGAAAGCTTTTTCTTCCACCATTTTCCATTCTGTCCCAAAAGATATTTAATTCACGAATGCTCATATAGTACATAATATCGCGTGTGGTAAAGTGTATTAGAAAAAAGGCAATTCCATTTTGTTTATCAAAATCTCTCATAAATTGAACTTGATGAGGATGAATCTTCTGTAGAGCAAACAAGTCAACGGCACACTCTTTTGCATCAAAGCACACAGGAATTCCCTGAACAGCACCAATGTAGTCAACGGTACTTTTTTGGTCAAAATACGCTAACGTAATATGTTTTGTTTCTTTGTCAATTGTAATCGGCGTAATTGGGGTTGGCACTTTTTGGATAAGCGCAAGGCCATTCTCCCTATATTTATCGTTGGTCATATTGACCATTTCTTCTAGTAGTGAACCGCGAAGCCCACGAGAATTCCATGTAGACATAATTACCCTTTCTGTAATTAACTGTTTAAAATTTTCTCAAAAATACTAGGCATTGGACATTCCAATATTTTGCCTGAAGTATCGCTAAAAGTTTGGTCAGATGTAGTTGGAAATATTAGCTTATGAGCATGAAGCATCTGGTTTTTTACACCCTTCTTTTCATAAATTTTATTTATTGTAGGGTTACCATACTTGGTATCTCCAATAATAGGGCAGCCAAGAGCAGCTAAGTGCGCACGAATTTGATGCGTTTTTCCCGTAAATAATTGTATTTCCAACAGCGTAATATTATTAGCGCTGTATTTTGACTGAAAAGCAGTATCTATAAATACGGCATCTTTTACCAAAAAATCAGGTATCTCAGCCTTATTTTGATAAATAGTAACTTTATTTTGCGCCATATTTTTGTATAAGTATCCTGTAAGCCGTTCCTGAATGGTTATCGTTCCGGAAACAAGACAGTAATAATACTTTTCCAGTGTTTTTTCTTTTATAATACGCGTAAGATATTGGGTTCCTGCCAGCGTTTTTCCACATACCACCATTCCAGAAGTATTGCGATCCAGCCGGTTGCATATAGATGGTTTAAAAGTTAATAGTGAATCAGGCTCTATAACATGCTGGGAAAGTAAATATCCAATAAACCATTCATTGATACTGACATCATCTGGAGCGGCTTTTTGAGATAAAATTCCTGCCGGTTTATTGACGACAAGAATATGTTCATTTTCATATATAATTTGCAATTTTTTTAGTTTTTGATAGGATTGACTATATTGGTCAGCATGACCAAACCGGTCAACAGTCTTTCCTTGAAACTTTTCAAACGTATCGTCTGACAGAAAAAACTTCACTTCATCGTCAATACACAGCACTTCTCTTCCATCAGACCGTTTCCCGTTTAATACGATATTTTTTTTTCGCAGCATCTTGTATAAAAAACTGTCTGGAGCATCTTTTAACAGTTTTTTTAAATATTTATCAAAGCGCTGTCCTGCCTCATTTGAGGTTATCTTTCTTGAAATCATATAGTTTGCCTCTACAAAGATATATCACATAAAAGCGTTAAAATTTCGGTTTCTTTCTTTCCAGGTTCAAGTTCCTGAAGTTGGGCCAATCGATCCATAAAGCGTGCCTGATCGCTAAATATTTTTACTGTTATGTTTTTTATGCTGTTTTGATTCAACAATCCTTTGATATGTTCTTCACAAGCAGAAATATTGCAGTTTTGAAACATTGTATAACCAATCAAATGATTGCCGCGTATGGCAAAACAGTCAATCGGAAAATTCAATTTGTAGGATGTCAGATACATACTGTAAAGAACAGGCACCACCCCTGCTTTTGCAGATATTTGCTGGTAAATTTCTTCACTAAACTTTGGAATTTTTAGATACATAATAACAGCTACAAGACTTTTGCTGGAAGGAAGCAGCCCCAATACTGCTACAATTGTCAAAAGATTTTCTTTCTTTCCAGTTGAAAAATATCCCAGCAAAAAAACAGCAATAGACATTAGAAAGTATACTGCTGTACGTATGATTACTACTTTTCGTTCATATATGGGATATCCAAAGTCTCCTTTTTTCAGCCTTTGTATGTTCATTATAAGCCTCCTAATTTCAAAATCTACTCGCATTTGCTCTTGTCATTAATTTTTATCAGATACAAAAACTTCGACATTACATAACCTTCTGTCTTTATTTTAAATATCTCATAATTTCCAACAGCATCTTATGCGGAACTGCCTTGGATAAAACAGCAAAGCTTTTTATCCAGAAACCATATACTGATTTTTCGCGTTTATAATAAGAATCTTTGATAGCCTGTTTTACAACAAGATCTGCACGGGCAATGGTGCGTTTTTTGATAGCCAGTGTGCTTTCTGTTTTTTCTGCAATATCAAAGAATGGCGTATCGACTGGTCCTGGACATACAGCAGTTACATAGATTTTTTTGTTTCGTAGTTCTTGTGCTAATGCTCTGGAAAAACTGTATACGTAGGATTTCGTTGCCGCATAAACCGCAAATTTTGGCTGCGGCAAAAATGCAGCACTTGATGCAAGCTGAATTATCCGACTGTTTGCACGCATATAGGGAATGCACATATATGTCATCTGCGTAAGCGCTTTGCAGTTTACATCAATCATACCAAGTTCTTCATGCATGTCGGAAGTAGAAAAATTTCCCATTATGCCATATCCAGCACTATTGACTAGCATACATATTATAGGTTTTTCATTTGCAAGCAGCGTTTGGAGCCTTTTCATATGAGATTCATTTGTAATATCCATATCAAGAACACGTGTGGTATGTTCCATATTTTGTGCAATTTTGAGCATTGCTTCTTTTCTGCGCGCAATCAGCCATATCTCATCAATACTATCAAAAATATGATCCAATTGTAACGCAAATTCTGCACCCATTCCAGAAGATGCTCCTGTAATTATAATTACATTCATGTCAATTGTTTCCTTTCAAAATAAGGTTAATGCCTTTTTGCATCTTTTTTCCTATTGTGCATCATTCGATTTGATTTTTTTATCACTGTTTTCTGCGGCTTCTTTCCATTAGAAGTTTTGCGGTGAATCGTTTGCTTTTTCGGCTGTTCACTAGCAAGTTTTCTTGGTTTTATCAGACAATGTTTTCCAAAACCAATCAAATCCTCGCGTCCTGCAAGCTTTAATGCTTCACGTACAAGCTCATAATTCTTGGGATTACGATATTGAATCAAAGCTCTCTGCATAGCTTTTTCATGAGGGTTTTTGCAGACATAAACAGACTTCATAGAAACAGGATCGATACCTGTATAGTACATGACGGTTGACATCGTTGACGGTGTTGGATAAAAATCCTGCACTTGTTCCGGCATATAACCAATATCTCTCAAATATTCTGCAAGTGCGACTGCTTCTTTGAGTGTAGAACCAGGATGCGAAGACATCAGATATGGTACAAGAAACTGATTCTTGCCAATTTTCTGATTTAGTCTACGAAATTTTTCAGTAAAAGCCTCATATACCGAATTTTCAGGTTTGCCCATTTTTTGAAGAACGGTATTGCAAATATGTTCTGGTGCTACTTTGAGTTGTCCACTGACATGATGTTCTACAAGCTCTTTGAAAAAAGAATCGTTTTTATCAAGTAAAAGATAATCAAACCGTATTCCAGAACGAACAAATACTTTTTTGACATTTGGAAGCTGTCTGAGCTTTTGTAAAAGCGATAAATAGTCAGAATGGTCAACTGAAAGATTGGGGCAAGGTTTGGGACACAGGCATTGTCTGTGTTTGCATACACCTGCCTGCAACTGCTTTTGACAAGATGGATGGCGGAAATTTGCTGTTGGGCCGCCTACATCATGGATATAACCTTTGAAATCCTTATCCTGTGTGATGAGTTTTGCCTCCGCCACTATTGAATCATGGCTTCTGACTTGTATGATTCGTCCCTGATGAAACGTAAGTGCACAAAAATTACAGCCGCCAAAGCAGCCCCGATTGCTGATAAGTGAAAATTTTATCTCTGCAATTGCTGGAACACCACCCTCTTTTTCATAAGAAGGATGATACGTTCTTTGATATGGAAGCGCATAAATATCGTCCATTTCTTGTGTAGTAAGTGGCGGCTGCGGAATATTTTGAACAACAAATACCCCGTTCGGATAAGGCTCAATCAATACTTTTCCATTATATGGATCTGTATTATCATGTTGTATCTTAAAGCTTTTCGCATACAATGATTTCTCAGATACCATATCATCATATGCGGGTAAAAGCTCATAATCATAAATATTGGAGATGTCTTTTGTTTTGTAAACAGTTCCTGCAATAAAAGATAAATCTTTGACAGAAATACCGCTGTTTAGGGCGTCTGCTATCTCAACAATTGATTTTTCACCCATACCATAGGATATCAAATCCGCTTGACTGTCAAGCAGAATAGAACGTTTAAATGCATTTGACCAGTAATCATAATGCGCCATGCGTCGGAGGCTTGCTTCAATACCACCTATAATAATCGGTATTGTTCTGTATTTTCTTCGAATGAGATTGCTGTACACAACTGTAGCATGATCCGGTCTTTTATACGGTACGCCGCCTGGTGTATAAGCATCTGTTTCCCGATGCTTTTTGGAAACATAATAATGATTTACCATAGAATCCATATTCCCTGAAGAAACCAAAAATCCAAGTCGTGGTGTTCCCAAAACCGTAATGCTGTCATCATTTTTCCAGTCTGGCTGAGCAATTATGCCAACATGGTAGCCATGCGCATGAAGCACACGTGTGATAATCGCAGGGCCAAAAGATGGATGATCCACGTAAGCATCGCCAGAAACATAAATAAAATCAAGTTGTTCTATTCCAAGTTCTTGAACTTCCTCCATTGTTGTAGGAAGAAAACCATTTGCAAGTGACAATTTATCTACCCTCCTCTATTTAAAACACAAACAAACGCTACGAATCCATTAGAGCGTATTATTTAACTGTTTCAAATCATATATTTCTTTTTCGGTAAGCGGTCTGTATGCACCTTTGGGCAACGCAGCGTCCAGACAAAGCCCTCCCATCGAAACCCGTTTCAAGTAGATCACAGAACCGTCAATTGCTGCTATCATTCTCTTTACTTGATGAAAACGCCCCTCTGTAATGGTAAGTTCTATGTGATATGTGTCAGCTTCCTGCGACAGCAGTTTTACATGAGCAGGATGCGTTAATTCTGTATCCCCAATATCAACGCCGTTTTCAAGTAATTTGATTTTTTGTAATGTCAGTATCCCCATACATGCAGCAAAATAAGTTTTTGGTACATGTTTTTTGGGGGAAAGCAGATTGTGTGCAAGTTCTCCATCATTTGTAATGAACAAAAGTCCCTCTGTATCTTTGTCAAGCCTTCCGACAGGAAACAAATTTTTCCCGGGTGCATCAGAAAGCAGATCCATTACCGTAGATTCCTGTGTATCTTTTGTAGCTGTGACTACACCAGCAGGTTTATGAAGCATATAGTAATACAAATTTTGATACGTAAGGACTTTGTCCAAATAAGTGACGATATCGTTGTTTTCGTCTAGTTTAAAATCAAAATTTTTAACAACAGTTCCATTGACCGAAACGGTCCCTTTTTTGATATACGCTTTTACCTGACTTCGTGTGCCAAGCTGCATATCACACAAAAACTTATCCAGCCGCATTAAAATCTCCCTAAATTTTTTATTGCTAGGTTTGAGGCATCAATTCATAAAATATACAAATTTCCTATAAGATATAGTAAACAAAAAAACAGGTATCGATATGTTGCGAAAAACATTCGTCTATTTAGTGCTTATTATTGTAATATTAAGTAACCCTGACAGAACATTTCAATATGCTTATGAGGGCTTATACCAATGGGCAGTCAAGATGGTTCCAACCCTGTTTCCGTTTATGATGATTAGTTCTATCATGGTATATAGTGGAGCAGACTTAGAACTTGGACATATCCTGAATAAGATACTAAAAAAAGTTTATCACTACAGCAGTTCTGGACTTTATGCGATATTTATGGGATTTTTTTGTGGATTTCCCATGGGCGCTAAAGTTGTAAGCGACCTGTTTGAAAAAAATAGAATCTGTAAATCAGAAGCAGAGACACTCCTTGCTTTTTGCAATAATATCGGACCAGCTTATTTCATGGGGATTATTATTCCTATATTACATGAATGCGGATATCAAAACACAATACCGTTTGTATTTGGAATGTATGGAATTCCTGCGTTATATGGCATTATTTTAGGCCGAATCTACTGCAAAAAAACAAAGATAATACATACAGATGTTCTCAATCACAATTTTGAGAGTCCTAAACTTTCTTTAGCAGCAACATTGAAAAAATCGTGTATTGACAATACACAAGCACTCATTATTCTTGGCGGTTATATAACTTTTACCAATGCATTTCGCATTTTTCTTGACTTTATTCCATTTTCAGCCAACAAGCAGCACGTTTTGTCAAGTTTTTTGGAAATTATTGGAGGAGTTCAAGCTATCTATACAACAACGCTCCTGCCGAATCAGAAGGTTTTCTGGATTATGACTGCGCTGTGTTTTGGGGGTGTCTCTTGTATCATGCAGACGAGCAGTTTCCTAGAGAAATCAGGATTGTCAATCATTTATTATTTAAAACATAAATTAATGATTACAGTTCTTTCGGCAGGATATTATTTTTGTATTACGACATATATGTGCAAATAAAGAATTTAATTTAAAAGGAGTGTATTGGACACCGTGTTTAAATCATATAAATTATATACTTTAAAAATCAGGCTTTCTTTTTGGCTATAGCCCATATTGACTGTGACGGTCATAGAATTATTTCCGCTTATCATTGACTGCTTTGCATCCCAGGGCTGTAAGGGGGACCAAGTAACTCCATTATCATAAGAAAAACAATAATACTGAATCGAAGATTCTCCGTCAACTGCTGTCAGCTCAACCGTAGCATATTTTCCTGTTTTATCATAATTGACAAGGTTAGCAGTAACAAACGCTGGCGGTGTTGCGTCATTATAGACACGGCTTGCAGGTACAGGAACAGCCAATGGTGCATAGCTGCTGTAATCTGTCTGCCCATCTTTTGAAACCAAGCCAAAATATCTGGCAACAGCTTCTGCATCACGCACTCCAAATTCTTTCAATTTTTCGGGCGATTGTATATACGCAGCATCATTGATATTATCGACATGGCAATGTTCAACAATGACGGAAGGAATATTTCGAATAGAACAATTGCGCAGGATTCCATAATAATCAGTATCCTTACTACCTATTCGCGTTTTGATTCCACGATTAAACAGCCCCATTTCTCCAAATTGCATCAGAAGTTCACTTCCCATAGAAACGCCTTGGCTGTAGAGCTGCCCCGTAGACGGAACCCATATCTCGCTTCCGTATAAAATATGAGAAATAGACATATTAAAATGGAGTGATAGAAGAAAATCCGCCTGAACATTTGCTGCAAATTCTGCACGCTCTTCCAATGACATATCAATATCCTGTGTATGTGTGAGATAAACCTGTACATTTTGATATTTTTCAAGCTGCTCTTTCATATACAATGCAACCGTCATTGTATATGTTTTTTCAGGGATTGGCAGATAATTGGTTCCAAGGTTAGAACCGCCATGGCCTGGATCAATTACTATTACTATTGGTTTTGCTGCTTTTGCCTGTGTATTATCAACGATGGCAAAACAAGATATCATCAATATAACAGCCAAAATAAAACAAGTTATTTTTTTCAATATATTTTTCATATTCAATCTCCATTCTTTACAGTTTATAGTTCATTTCAAATATATCCTTTTATAACGGAATAAACCCACAGAAAAACTGTGGGCTATCTCAAATACACAATTTTTAAATTACATTAATATTATTCGTACCATCACCTTCAGCCGATTGCTGTTCATTTGCTTCTTCTGCGGGAACAAGCTCCGCTCTATTTGCAGTGACAACATTATCAATTTCTCTGAGATTTCCCACCAAAGTATTGTAATCGCGTGTTGATATTTCAATAGACTGTTTTAAAATATTTTCAAGATTGGCTAAGATATTGTCAGTGTATTGCATTGCTGCGGTTTTCATGCCATTCGCTTCAATCATAGCATTATCAAGAATCTCCTGTGCCTGTTTTGTTGCCAGGGTAACAATCTCATTTGCCTGCGAATATGCCTGTTGCATAATCTCATGTTCACTGACAAGTTCATTTGTCTGGACTTCTGCATTTTTTAAAAGGTTCTGTGCTTTCTGTTTGGCATCATTTAAAATAGCTTCTTTATTGGATATAACTTTCTGGTAACGTTTTATCTCCTCCGGAGTTTTCATTCGTAATTCACGTAACAGATCATCAATTTCTGCCTTGTTTACCATAATCACATCTGTAGAAAATGCTTTGTACTTGCAGTTATCTATGTACTCCTCAATTTCGTCAATTAACTGCTCTATTCTGCTACTCATATTACTCCTCCAACCTTTTGTTCTTATAATCAATTATCTTTCTATATTATTAAATTTCTTATATACAAGCTCAACTACAAAATCTGGTACACACTGCGAAATATCTCCATTAAACGAAGCAATTTCCTTCACACTTGAAGAACTAAGATATGCATACTCAAGGCTTGTAGTCAGAAATACTGTGTCTAGTTTCCCATTTGACAATTTTCTGTTTGTCTGGGCGATTTGCAGTTCGTATTCAAAATCTGTGATAGCGCGCAAACCACGAACTGAAATGTGAATATCTTTTTGTTTTGCATAGTCAATTAAAAGACCATTAAACGAATCAACAGTCACATTTTGTAGATCTTCTGTAGCCCTTCTTAATATACTAACACGTTCTTCAACAGAAAACAACGCATTCTTCGCTTTATTATCCAAAACACTCACAGTTAATGTATCAAACATTTGTGATGCACGTTTAATAACATCAAAGTGTCCAAGAGTTAACGGGTCAAAACTACCCGGATAAATTGCAGCATTCATAGTACTCCCCCATTTCTTGTGATTCCTGTATGAAAACTTCATCCCCTTCTAATGAAAATATGTTTATTTGTTTTGTATCGTTTCTCTTTTTCAACAGCAAAACCGAGTTCTTGTACATAATCAAATGATGTTTCAAGAGATGTTTCCACAACAATGAGCGTATCCTCATTCACATAAGGAGACTCCCGCAACATCTCTAAAACCTTTTTTTCATATGCCTGGTTATATGGCGGATCGAGAAATATGATATCAGCAGTAACATCTGTTATGCTTCCTTTCAGTGCTGAAAAAACGTCCTGTTTCAAGATAACAGACTTGTCCGAAAAATGTGTATGCTCTATATTTTCCGTGATACAAGCAATTGCTTTCTGATTATTTTCTACGAAATAAGCCTTTTTGGCTCCGCGGCTTAATGCCTCGATTCCAATCGCACCACTTCCTGAAAAAAGGTCGATAAATACAGCTCCTGATAAATATGGCATCAGCATATTAAACAATGTCTCTTTGATTCTGTCCGTTGTAGGACGGGTATCTAATCCCTCTGGCGCTTTTAACAAAAGGCGCCGGGCTGTTCCAGCAATCACTCTCATCATTTACTAATTCACTCGCTTCCTAAAATCTTTTTCTTAAAACGGTTCTTTTTGATTATACCCTAATCTTGGTGCCTTTTGTATCTCTTTTATTTAATTTTATCCTTTTTAATTCAATTTTTTTATTTTTATATTCAATTGAACCATCGGAACCAGGTAAACAGTAGTACACATTTTCGATATAATCATTATTTTCAAGCCGCATACCCCTCACACCAAGGGCAGTCTTTTTCAGTTCTGAAATTTCATCCACATCAAAACGAAGGAAATAGCCGTCTTTACTTTGAAGAATAATATGCTGATGTTCTGTCACAATTTGAATGTCAATCAATGTGTCATCTTCGCCTAGTTTTGTGGACGCCACTGTTCGCTTGGCAACATCAAACTCCCCACCGCTTACAATTTTGCACATGCCCTGCCTTGTAATAAACAATAATCGGTACAAATTTAATTCAGACTGGCTGGCAATTGTAATAATATTCTCACTGGAAGAATTGTAGTTACTTATATTATCGGCAGGAAGTCCCTTATCTCTGAACTTTCCGAAAGGAATATCTGCTGTTTTTATTGTATGAAGCTGTCCTGTATTTGTAAAGAGACAAATTCTTCCCGTATTTCGGCATTTTACAACATACTTAAATTCCGCATGAGCGGCTTCTTTGTTTCTTTCATAGGTAGGCATATCAATTGTCTTGCAGTATCCAAACTTGTCCATAAGGAAAATAACGTCCATATCTTCTGGTTTTTTCTCCTCGTAAACTGCCTCCTGTGCGTTTTCAATATGTGTTTTTCTTTTTCTGGAATACTCTTTTTTCAAAGCATCAAGTTCCTGTATAATAACTTGTGCCATGGCATCTCGCCGCTCAAGAATGTCTTCATATTTATAGATATTAGCGTTTGTTTCTTCGTTTTCTTTCATAAGTGCTTCGATTTCTAATCCAATCAGTTTATACAAACGCATATCAAGAATCGCATTTGCCTGCCGTTCTGTAAAATTTAACTGTTGTGCCATGATTGTGGATTCTTTGGAACGGAATTTAATCCCTTTTGTCACACCATCTGTCAGGCAGTTTTTCACCATTGCCCTATCTTTGGAACCACGCAGAATTTCAATAATAAGGTCAATAATATTGCAGGCACGGATTAAGCCTTCCTGAATTTCTCTTTTTTCTAATTCTTTATTTAACAGTGTTGTATATTTGCGGGTTGCAACTTCATATTGGAACGCAACATTTCTTGCAATAATGCTCCTTAATCCTAATGTTTCCGGCCTTCCGTCTGCTATCGCGATCATATTGACACCAAATGTATCCTCAAGCCGCGTCTTTTTGTAAAGCAGATTTTTAAAGTTTTCTACGTCTGTATCTTTTTTGAGTTCTATTACAATTCGTATGCCCTCTTTTGAAGACTGATTGGAAATATCAAGAATTTCAGGTGCTTTTTTCTGTTCATATAAAGAAGCGACATCCTGCAGAAATTTGCCAATATTGGCGCCAATCATGGTATATGGAATTTCTGTTATTACGAGATTTAATTTTCCGCCTTTGGCTTTTTCTACGTTGACCGTTCCGCGGATTTTGATTTTACCAGCGCCTGTCTCATAGATTGACAACAAATCATCTTTATTGCAGACTATACCGCCTGTAGGAAAATCAGGACCTTTGATATATTTCATCAATTCTTTTGTGGTGATATTTTCATTCATCATGTATGCTTTTGTGGCATCTATGACTTCACCAAGATTGTGAGGGGGAATGCTGGTAGCCATACCTACCGCAATTCCTTCAGAACCATTTACCAAAAGATTAGGAAACTTACAAGGGAGCACACTTGGTTCTTTTTCTGTCTCATCAAAATTGGGTATGAAATCCACAACATTCTTATCAAGATCTGCAAGCAGCGCTTCCTGCGAAATTTTTTGCAGTCTCGCCTCTGTATATCGCATGGCAGCGGCGCCGTCACCTTCGATGTTGCCAAAGTTTCCATGCCCGTCAATCAGTGGAATTCCCTTTTTGAAATCCTGGGTAAGTACTACCAGTGCATCATATATAGAACTGTCGCCATGAGGATGATATTTACCCATCGTATCACCTACAATACGAGCACTCTTTCTATAAGGACGGTCATATTGTATGCCAAGCTCATGCATATCATACAAGGTACGCCGTTGAACAGGTTTTAGCCCATCTCTGACATCTGGCAGGGCTCTTGCAATAATAACGCTCATAGCATAATCAATAAAAGACCTCTGCATAGTTTCTGAGTATTCGGTTTTTATAATTCTTTCTTCCATCTGTAACTATACTCCTTTAAACATCAAGTTCTGCTTCTGTAGCGTGCTCATAAATAAATGTACGTCTTGGCGATACATCTGTGCCCATCAATAATTCTGTTACTTCGGACGCCATTCTTGCATCTTCAATTTCTATCTGTTTGAGCATTCTAGTTTCGGGGTTCAATGTCGTTTCCCACAACTGTTCAGCATCCATCTCACCAAGACCTTTGTATCGCTGCAATGTAAACGCACCTTTATGCGTTTTGCGATATTTTTCAAGAGCTTTATCGTCATAAAGATACTGTTCTTTCCCCTTTGCAGGCATTGCTTTGTAGAGAGGCGGCATTGCGATATAAACATGTCCTTCAAATATTAATTCCGGCATAAAGCGATAAAATAGCGTTAAAAGCAATGTATCAATGTGGGCGCCGTCTACATCCGCATCTGTCATAATAACAATTTTGTCGTACCGAAGCTTTGAAATATCAAAATCATTGCCATATCCTTCCGAAAATCCACAGCCAAATGCATTGATCATTGTTTTGATTTCCGCATTTGCAAGAACTTTGTCAATGCTGGCTTTCTCAACATTCAGAATCTTTCCTCGAATGGGAAGAATTGCTTGATAATTTCTGTTGCGAGCTGTTTTTGCACTTCCTCCTGCAGAGTCTCCCTCCACAATAAATATCTCGCACTTGCTGGAGTCTTTTGATTCACAATTTGCCAATTTACCATTGGAATCAAAAGAAAACTTTTGCTTTGTAAGCATATTGGTTTTTGCTTTTTCTTCTGTCTTACGTATTTTTGCTGCTTTTTCTGCACAGGATATCACGTTTTTGAGCACTTCAACATTTCTGTCAAAATAACGCGTAACCTCATCTCCTGTCACTTTGCTGACAGATTTCGCAGCATCCTGATTATCAAGCTTTGTCTTGGTCTGTCCCTCAAATCTAGGCGCAGGGTGTTTGATGGAAACAACGGCTGTCATACCATTCCGCACATCTGCCCCAGTAAAGTTTACATCTTTTTCTTTCAGTATGTTTAGTTCACGTGCATAATTATTGATCACACTGGTAAACATTGTCTTGAAACCTGTCAGATGTGTTCCGCCCTCTGCATTATAAATGTTGTTGCAGAACCCAAGTACATTTTCATGAAATTCATTGATATACTGAAAAGCACATTCTACGGTAATGTCTTCACTTACTCCAGAAAAATAGATAATATCATGCAGGGCTTCTTTGTTTTTGTTCAGGTCTTTCACATATCCTACAATTCCTTCTGGCTCAAAATATGTAATCGTTTCTGGTTCTTCTCCGCGCTCATCAGAAAAAACAATTGTAAGTTTGGGATTCAAATAAGCTGTTTCATGGAGCCTGCTTTTTACATCTTCTGCTTTAAACCAGGTCTTGTCAAAAATAGATGGATCTGGTGTAAAATTAATTGTAGTACCTGTTTCCTTTGTTTTGCCGATAACAGGCAGCAGGCCATTTACAAGCTCAACCACCGGATTTCCATATTCATATTTATCCTGATGAATCAAGCCATTGCTTTTCACTGTAACGGTAAGCTGTGTAGAAAGCGCGTTTACGACAGAAGAACCTACTCCATGAAGTCCGCCGCTGGTTTTGTATGCATTATTATCAAATTTACCGCCTGCATGAAGCGTTGTAAAAACGATTCTCTCTGCACTGACTCCCTTCTGATGCATACCGACAGGAATACCCCGGCCATTATCTGAGATTGTGGCGGAACCATCTTTCTCAAGTGTCACCCGAATTTCACTGCATACGCCTGCTAGATGCTCATCTACGGAATTATCTACAATTTCATATATTAAATGATTTAGGCCCTTTGTTGAGACACTTCCAATATACATGCCCGGCCTTTTTCTGACAGCCTCAAGTCCTTCCAGGACTGTTATACTAGAGGCGTCATAGGTATTGTTTTCTGACTTTGCCATTGAACAACCATGCCTTTCTATAATTTTATATATTTTATAATTAATGAACACCTTTCTATCATAACACAACTTTTTCAGATTGCAAATATTTTTGAACAAATTTTCGAACATACATTTTTGTAATATTTTAA
>OFGR01000116.1_pt1 | contig 79791 bp, 58 predicted proteins | sample 1521811 | NCBI WGS metagenome assembly OFGR01 (sample SAMEA3504098, study PRJEB24116) | mouse gut metagenome | biome: mouse gut; feature: mouse-associated habitat; material: faeces | place: Denmark | collected 2011 | reverse complement strand
CCCTGCCTGCCCCAACGTCTGCCCCTGCGCCACCCGGGGCTCCGGCTCCGCAAGTCCGGCATCATGTTTGAACCGTGCGTCGGAAACGCGAAAAACATGGAAAATACGACCTGCAACATGCCCGGCCTGGGCGAGAAAGCTCCCGAATTCGAAGCCGAAACCACACAGGGACACATCCGTTTCCCGCAGGATTTCAAAGGAAAATGGATCATTCTCTTCAGCCACCCCGGCGACTTCACACCCGTATGCACCTCCGAATTCATGCTCTTCGGCAAGATGCAGGAGGAGTTCGACGCCCTCGGCTGCCAGCTCCTCGGACTCTCCGTCGGCGCCCTGACCAGCCACATCGCCTGGCTGCGCTCGATCCGCGAAAAGATCGAATACAAGGGCATCCGCAACCTCGACATCCGCTTCCCGCTGATCGCCGACCTCACCATGGATGTGGCACGGCGTTACGGCATGATCCAGCCCGGTGCGAGCACCACGGCCGCCGTGCGCACCGTCTTCGACGAGAAACCCGCCGAATTCGACCCCCGCAAGTACCTCGGTCCGGCTCGCGACGAAATGGAAAAACTTTACAAGCACAAGATTGTAAACGTGCTCGGCAGCAACGGCAAAGCCTGATAGCTCACCGACACCAAAATAAACAGAGGAAGCGCCCTGCAAGGGACGCTTCCTCTTATTTTTTTGCAAATCTATAAGTCAGTCCATTAATATCCGCGGTTGGCGGATTATTTCTTCATGACGGCAATGGCGGCATCGAACTCCGTGCGGTCAGCCGCACGCGAGCGCAGCTTATTGCGGTAGGCGTACACGGTATTGACGGATAGTCCAAGGAAACGCGCTACCCGCTGCGTCTCTTCAAAACCAAGTATGGAAAACGCCATAATACGCAGCTCCGGTGTCAGACTGTTGTCGCCTTCCGGCTCAATACGCTTGTCGGGCTGCAGAAGCGCATTTATATCGCCCACAAAGGTAGGATAAAGATGCAGGAAGGCATTGTCAAACACAGCGTAGAACATCTCGCCCTGATCAGACAGGAGCTTACCGGACTTCAGCAGCTTATAGAGCTCATCGGTCTGTCCGGCTGTAATTTTCCGGCGCACCAGGCGGTCATAGTCCTCAAAACGCTGCATGTATATTCCGCACAGGTTAAGAAATTGATTGACATACACCTCACGCCCGCGCCGTAGCTGCTCCATGCGCTCCACAAGAGCCTCCCGCTCACGCTTTAGCTGCTGCTTACGCCGCAGGAGCAGAAGCGCACCGGCAACGGCCATCAGCAGAAGCACAACCACTCCTCCCAGCTCCCAATGCAGCCGCCTTTTATTACGGTCAGAATCATCAATCAGCATTCCGGCTATCTGTGAGGCGTTGACCCACGGATTCACCATATTTCCCTCCCGGCTGTTCTCAACGGCAAGCCTCAGGGCCTGGGCACTGCGGTCATAATCGCCCGTGTCATGAAACCATCGGCTCACGGCGTAAAGCGACAAGCCGGTACGCACTCCGGCCTTCAGCTCGTAGATGGCAGCAAGAAGAAAATAATAGCCCGCCTCGGATGATTCCGGTCCATCCTTTCGCATATAATATGTACCGAGCCAGAATGCCGCAATGGAGCGTAGTATGGGGTCCTCCTCGTCACGTCCTACCACATTGGTGAGATGCGCCAGCTGCAACGACAGTTTTCCGTCAAGCTTGTTGCGTGTAGCCATGGCAAGGTCATAAAACGCCGAATTATCAGGAAGCAGCTCCAGCAGCGCACGGTTGTGAATCCGGCATTTGCTGCGGTACAGCTCACGGTCAGCATCGTTGCGCGCCATATCCAGAAGAGTCACGTATATACGCTGCCCGTTATAATGATAAAGCACCCGTTCGCTCTCAGGCACCGAATCAGGATCAATGGACTCGAATGTACGCACGGACAGCTCCTCCTGCCCCTGCATGGCAAACACTCCACTACGGCGGGCCGCAATACCGGGTAAACGTGAGCGGAGTCCATGCGACGTAGCCTCCGTCTCGGCAATACTCAGATACTTTATGGCAGAGTCGGCCGAAAGCCTTCCATAAGCGTCACCAAGATTGATAAGAGCGTCAATATATGCGGTATCACTGGCGGCGCTGTCCACGGAACGGCGCATTGAGTCGACCGCGACCGTACGGTGCCGCAGATTCTCCCTGCTTGTCTGTAATGCCCTGTCGTAATCCCTGAGCAATGACTGAAGCGTCATATGTGTCTGCGCGAGCAAGCTCTGCGCTGTTGCTATGAACAGAATCGCCATAGCAAACGCGGTTCTGATTCGTGACATAATGAATCCAGTTATTGTGTCGCAAAAATAACTAATTTGTGCCTCCTCTACAAACTATGTAACCCTTACGTAACGGCTGAATCAATCTATATTTTCAATCATTATATCTATATTTTAGCTTAATTCTGTTTATAGCTTTACATGCGGTTACGGCTGACTATTAGCATTTTATTAAATTATATGGCTTTATATTCCGGTAAATCGTCTTGAATATCTTGCATCAAGCGCCCACCAGATATAATTTTGCAGCGTGAATCATCACAAAAGTGTATTCAGAAATGCATATTAGTAATGTGGATTTATGTTAGGTTTTAAAGATTTCAAAAAAAAGGAATCGTCGTTGATGACGGTTCCTTTTTTACGGTAAATCTTTATTCTGTGTCTATCCCTCCACACCTGAGTTCAGCAATTCCAGCATATCACGCCGCGAATTGACAAGAATCTCGTTGGACGTATAGTCAATGAATCCACGCTGCTTCAATGACTCCATAGTAGCCATGAACGAACTGCGCTGCACCCCGAACAGGGAATACAGATCGCGCTGACGGCAGGCAAGCGATATATCGGTGCCTCCGGGCTGTGTGAGCGCCACTATCCAGAAAGCTATACGCTCCTCAAGCGAGCCTGTAGTAACGGCAAGGACCCCGTCAACCGCTTTCTGTGCATTCATTGACAGCACATTCAGGAAATTGAAGAGAAATATTGGATCGGAATTCAATATCTTGACATAATCCTGTTTTGAGACTTGCACTATACCGGTGGTTCCGAGCGCGGTAGCCGAACATGGATACCGCGTGGCGCGCCCGAACAGAAAATCGGGTGCGATGACTTCCGGCGCTCTGAGAGTCTGCGACACCTTGAAGCGCTGGTCAGAATTGGAAATCGTGACACGGGCTGCGCCCGATATGATAAACTTTATATGGGAGCACTCCTGACCGGGTTCAACCATCGGCTCCCCGTCAAGATATTTAAGGAAATGAAACTTAGTCTGTTCAATAACCTGCTGAATCCTCTTGTAGCTGGCCCCTTTGAACAGCGGAAGTCCCATCAATATTTCAAACATCGTATCCATTATAGGCTGTTTTGCATATGTTAAACACCTGGCCGGCATATAAGGTTCCCGAAACCAACCGGATATTGGTATCAACAAAAATACAAAAAAGCTTAAAATAAAGTTACATTCCAATGACTAAACTATTCAAAACCTCCGTTAACTGCAAAAATCAAGGATATTCGCCATACAACATAAGATATTATCTATAATTATTCATATTACTATTTTTTTTGATTAATTTCGCTCGCTATTTGTGCAGTGATTTGTAAATGATTCCGCAAACTATTATCAGACATATTCCACGCTTGCTTACGCCGGCCAAACTCAGTATATTTATTACACATGTACTGGGCGTATGCATTATTTTTTTCATTCCGGAATATCTGCTGTCCATATCATCGCCCGAAACAGAGGCAAGCGAAAACTGGCGCCTTTATGCAAAAGCATCGGTCTACGTAATGGCATTCTACATCAACTATTACGGCATCATCGAGTACACATTGGTGCGCAATGTCAAGCCTGCACGCTTCTTCTTATATAATCTGGCCCTGATAGCGATGGGGCTTTACGCCATATTCATCATAATGTCACATGACCACCGGGGCATCATCTACTCACTGCTGCACGGCCGTGACTCCGACGAAACCGGCATAATGACACTCCGGCTTATGCGCGACGGCACCTTAATGATACTCACCATCGGGCTGAGCGCCGCCATAAAACTAACATACAAGTGGATTGACTTTGACTTCCGCAAAGAACAGAACCGAGGAGCACGCCATAAGGAGGAGCTCCGGCAACTCAAGGAGAAGCTTCATCCTCACTTCCTGTTCAACACGCTCAATTCCATCTATGCACTGATCGACATATCGCCCGATGCCGCGCGCACAGCTGTTCACCGTCTTTCGCGCCTGATGCGTCAGATGCTCGACGACAATCCCCTGAGCATATCGCTCAGAAACGAAATCATATTCCTTGACAACTATATCCAGCTTATGAAGCTGCGCCTGCCCGAAAGCGTTCCGCTGCATGTGGAATTTGACTACCAGGGGCATGAAGACTGGCAAGTGCCTCCGTTCATCTTCCTCAACCTTGTGGAGAATGCTTTCAAGCATGGCAACACCGGCTCACCGCACCATGCCATAGAGATAAAGATAGTCACCTACGAGGACTTCCGCATAGTATGTTCAACCACCAATCATATAAATAAAACTGACAGCTTGAAATCCTCGGGTGGAACCGGCTTGTCAAATCTGCGCCGGCGCCTCGAACTGATTTACGGCAACAACGCCACACTTGAAACCAGCGCTGACAATGACGTGTTTACCACCTGCCTGACTATAAATAACTGCCAAAACTTTTTAACAACATGAATACACTGCGATGCTGCGTTATTGACGACGAGCCCCTTGCCGCCCGACTGATATCCGGCTATATTGAAAAGACCCCCGCACTGACTCTGACCGGTGTCTACAGCTCCGCTCAGGAAGCGGTACGTACCATTGTGGGCGGAGAAGCTGACCTCCTGTTTCTTGATGTCCAGATGCCACAAATCAACGGCATAGAGTTTGCCAAGATTGTACCCGACACATGCCGGGTGGTGTTTACCACAGCTTATGACAACTATGCCCTGCAAAGTTTCCGCGTCAACGCGCTTGACTATCTGCTAAAACCGGTGAGCTACGAGGATTTCCTATCAGCCGTGGCCAAAGCACGCCGCGCCTTCAACAAATCGGAAGTAGCCTCACGTGACCGCATCATACTGAAGAGTGAATACAAGCTTGTACAGGTCAAAACCTCCGATATCCTTTACATCGAGGGCGTGAAGGACTATGTGAAGGTAGTGCTCGACAATAACCCCAACGGTATAATGACCCTGATGAACATCAAGTCGCTCGAGCAGGCTCTGCCGCCGGACAAGTTCATGCGTGTGCACCGCTCGTTTATTGTCAACACCTCCAAAATCACACTTATAGAACGCAACCGCATAGTTTTCGGCAAGACATACATCCCGGTAAGCGACACCTACAAGGCGGCATTCTCGGCCTATATATCAGCCCATTCGGTTCCGGCCACACGCAACGACGATTAACCGTTCTCTCTTTTTTCGACAATAAAAGATAAGGAGCAGCCTCAACAGCCGCTCCTTATCTTTTGTTTTCAATAGCCAGCATCAGGACTCCATCGGAATCTTGGCCACACGGCGTTCATGACGGCCTCCCTCGAATGCGGTATTGAGGAATGTGTCCATGATACCCTCAGCCACGGCTGCATCTATGAAGCGGGCCGGAAGCACCAGCACGTTGGCATCATTATGCTCGCGGGCCAGACGGGCCAGATCGGTAGTCCAGCAGAGGGCAGCACGTATACCCTGATGCTTGTTGAGCGTCATGGCGATACCGTTGCCGGTTCCGCACATGGCTATGCCGGGATAGCACTCCCCGCTCTCAACGGCAGCCGCACATGGGTGGGCAAAGTCAGGATAGTCGCAGCTCTCTTCCGAGTATGTGCCAAAATCCTTTACCTTTATGCCACGGCTCTCCAGAAGAGCCTTCAGCTTGTTCTTTAACTCAAATCCGGCATGGTCACTGCACATGCCTACACATTTTTCCGGTGTGATAATGGACATTTGGTCAGTATCTTAATTTGTTAATCGTTAAAATCTATATCAAGCCTGCGCCATACATAGTCAGGGATAAGCCGCCACAGTGTGGTAAGCACTGCCCAACGCGAGTCAATCACAGCCACACGGCGCTCGCGCACTATGGCCCGCTCTATCAGTCTGGCCGCATATTCAACAGGCATCAGCATAGGATAGTCACGGTCCTTACGCAGCAAGGGTGTATCTACAAATCCGGGGCGGATATCAGTGAAGCATACATTGACATGCTGCTGATGGGCCAGTTGGTCAAGCGAGTCAATGAAGCGCTGCTGGAATTTTTTCGATGAGCTGTAGGCCGCTGACACTCCGATACCCTTGGTAGCCGCCACCGATGTTATGGCTGCTATCTGACCGCACGCCACGTTGGCTGTGCTGCGGAAGTAGCGGTAAGCCTCGGCAACTATACGGGCAAAGCCAACGCAGTTGACCTGAAGCGTCTGCTGCAGGCGGCCTAAGTCAAGCTCCGTATCATAGAATCCGGTTCCGGCGGCATAGAGCAGAATATCCATACCGTCGGTTTTCTCAATAAGTTTGTTGAAGCGTTCCACAGCATCGGGAGCCGTGACATCGATACTCATGTACTCCACATTCTGCGGATACTCATCCTTAAGGGCCTTCATTGGAGCCTCACGCCTTGCGGCGGCACCCACTCGCCAACCGGCGGCGGCAAAATCGCGGGCCATCTGCAGACCCAGACCCGACGAAGCTCCGATAATAATTATTCTTTTCATAATGTTTTCATGGCGGGATGTAGCTGAAACTTTAGCTATCGTCCCCTTCGGTATTAACCGTTTTACGCGGCGAGCGGTTCAACGGCAAGGTATATATCACTGAAAAACTGCCCGTGATGGCGCTTCCGCGCTTTCCGAAGCCGGGGATGTACATGGCCTCGCCGGCAGAAGTGCTTCCGCCATGCAGAAGTGAATGATACTTCACCTGCCAACCGAGCGAAATGTTTTTCACTATCTTCACTTTGATGCCCGCACACAGCTCAAAGTAGCCTGCGGTACAGTTCTGCAACGGTATGCTGTAGGAGGGCTGAGGGCCCCAGTAGTCATCAGGCGATGTTATGTCTGTGACCTCAAAGGAGAAGAAGCTTATGCCATATCGGGCTCCTACAAGAAGCTGATAGTCAGGATTGGAGTTATAGAACACATTGTAATTGGCTCCGATTTTGAAATATGGTGCCATCTTGCTCTTGTAGGTATAGTTCATTCCATCGGGAGTGTCGTTGCACACCCCGAGTCCGAATTCAAACACCGGCTTATAACGGTTATGCATGCTGAGCTCTCCCCAGAAGTCAATCAGTCCGTAATGCTGTCCGAGCAGACGCATCACCGGATCCCAGATATTGACACCTATCGACACTCCGTCAATAAGCGGGAATATCATCTTAGGCACCTTGCGTATCGCTGCCGAGTCAACCCATTCCTTACCGGTGAGGGTATCGACAAGCACCACATTGCCTGCCGCATCCTGCCGCTCAACCACGTGAGTACGGTCGGCCTCCTTTTCATTCTGCTGAGCCGGATTGACCGGTTTAGCGGGAGCAGGTTCCACAGGAGTGACACGCCGCTGCGCTGCGGCATCAGGCGTCGCGGCAAGCAGCACACCCAGAAAGCATGCCATAAAGGCAAGGTATCTCAGCACTTTAACCTTCATCATTCCTCCTCTTCCTCCTCATTGACACGCATAAATATTTTTATGCGCTCCAGGTCAAGATTATTCACTATCGAGTCCGTCACGGCCACAGAGTCAATGGCATGACGTGTATATTCCACTCCGGTTATCACGTAGTTGAACATGGCTCCGCACTCCTCTGACACGAAATAGGGTGTCGAGTCATAGTCAAATGTGATGGTGTCAGGCTGCGGCGCATTATCACCGAGATACAGGAAATAGAATGATGTGCTGCGTTCCGCTGACCGGAACGGCAGATAGAGGGAGCTGACAGCTGTGTTGCCGGTGTAAAGCAGGCTGTCGCCCGGAGCTCCTACTCCGCCGACCTCCATTGAGGTGACCGAAATGCTGCTGCCGGAACCGGCGGCATACAGTCCGGCCATAGGGAGCGAGCTCTGATTCTCAATACAACTTGAGGTATTGCATGCAGAGAGAGCTGACATCATGGCCACAGCCGCCGAAAGAATCAATATCTTCCCCATCGCACTATTTCGTCTATAGGCTTCCTGTTTTTCTCAGGCACCTTGGCACCCTCGGCAGGATATCCTAATGTTATCATGGCTATTGGCTCCACACCTTCCGGCAGACCAAGATTGGCGGCCAGAGCCGGTGCATCGAAATTACATATCCAGCATGTGCCGAGGCCAAACGTAGCTGCGGCAAGGCAAAGATGCTCCACAGCGATGGCCACATCCACGTCCGTGTGGTCCTTTCCGTCCGATGCACGGTGCCACGCCTTATCATGCTCTCCGCAGGCCACGATTATCACCGGAGCTTGGGCGGCAAAGGCCCGGCCGTAGGTTGACGATGCCAACTGACGCTGCTCAGGCGTTTCGAGTACCACGAATGTCCAGGGCTGGCGGTTGCATGCCGACGGTGCCAGCCTCACGGCATCCATCACCGCCATTATATCATGGCGGCTCACCGGGGCCGGGCTATACTCACGGCAGGAGTAGCGTCCGCGGACAACATCATAAAAATTCGGATATGATTCTATCTTCATGATCGTATCAGTCTATATCCTTGATTTCTTCGTCAATTTCATAATTGTTGCGCAATTCCGAATTGCGCACTATCAGCTCGCCGAGAAATCCGGTCAGGAACAGCTGTGTACCCAGAATCATGGTGACCAGTGCTATATAGAAGTAAGGGCTGTCAGTGACAAGCGAATACGGCTCTCCGGCATGCATGTGATAAAGCTTCATGCCGCCCACCACCATCACAGCGATAAGGCCAAGCATGAACATCAGGCTACCGAGCAGACCGAAAAAGTGCATCGGCTTCACACCGAAGCGGCTTGTAAACCAGAGAGTGGCGAGGTCAAGATAGCCGTTGACAAAGCGGTCGAGCCCGAATTTTGTCTTTCCGTACTTACGCGCCTGATGATGAACCACCTTCTCACCGATTTTTGTAAATCCGGCATTCTTGGCCAGATAGGGAATATAGCGGTGCATATCGCCATATACCTCTATATGCTTCACCACCTTCTTACGATAAGCTTTCAGTCCGCAGTTGAAGTCATGCAGATTGTGGATTCCGCTCACCTTACGCGCCGTGGCATTGAACAGCTTTGTAGGGATGGTTTTCGACAGCGGATCATAGCGTTTCTGCTTCCATCCGCTCACCAGATCATATCCGTCGGCCGTTATCATGCGGTACAACTCCGGTATCTCATCGGGGCTGTCCTGCAGATCGGCATCCATCGTGATAACCACTTCACCCTGGGCACGCTCGAAACCGGTGTTCAGCGCGGGCGACTTTCCGTAGTTGCGGCGGAAGCATACCCCCTTTACGGCCGGATTCTTATCCCTGAGCTGCTTTATTACCTCCCAGGAATTGTCCGTTGAGCCGTCATTCACAAAAATTATTTCGTAGCTGAACCCGTTTTCTTTCATCACGCGCTCTATCCAGCTTTCGAGTTCCGGAAGTGACTCGGCTTCATTGTAAAGAGGCACTACTACTGAAATATCCATATCGTAACGTATTTTTCAATTTTTATAATTCCTTTCCGCTGGTGCGTCGGCAACCTTACCTGCACGCGCCAGCAGACTAAGTATCAGCGAGAGTATCGAACCTGTGAAAATGGCCAGCCACACGGTTTCAAGCGCTATCGACACGGCTGTGGGCACCATCCGTGCGTCGACCATACGCTGGAGCATATCGGCCGCTTGCTGCGCGGTAGGTTCATCGATAGCTCCGTAGAACGCAATGGCTTCGTTGAGCCGCTCCATTATGTAGTCGGGCCGTATCCACCGCAGCCACACCGTGATGACAGCCGCATTTATCAGCGAGCCGCATCCAAATGTCACGATCCCTTGCATCCATAGCCCCGAAAGCGTGGTCATACCGCGCTCCTCCACATAAGTGCGGCGCAGGAAACGGTACTCTACAAACGGGACTCCTGCAAATAGCAGAAGCGCCACAAATCCGAGCAGCGGGACTTCTATTGAATACACAAGAGCGAAGAACATGGCACAGAACCATACCCCGAGGTACAGTCCCTTGTCAGCTCCTCGACGATAGGGCGATACTATATTGCTCATACTCTGCAAAGATAACACCTTTTTATCACAATGATGCTAATTGCCCCTCTGTTTATCATTTTTTCACCCGCCGCCATGCAGCCTGCGCCCCGAAACACACATACATATATGCACAAAAAGTCCGGACGCTACACCCGCTCGGCCATGCAGGCCATCGGTGAAACGCCGGACTATATATGTTTTTTTATTTCGTAGCCGGAGCCTCAAGGCTCCAAGTGAAGGCTATCGGCAGAAAATCAATCCTCTACCAGACGAAGCTTCTGAACGTAAACCGCCTTCATCATCTTCTTGCGATTTGTAACCGAAGGCTTCTGGAAAGCCTGACGGGCACGAAGCTCTTTCACAATACCTGTTTTTTCAAATTTACGCTTGAATTTCTTAAGCGCTCTTTCAATGTTTTCGCCTTCTTTAACTTGTACGATAATCATTTTTAATGTTGTTATGTAGTTTTAATTATTTCGCTTTTGTGACTTTAGCGCGGCAAAATTACACACATTTTTTTATTTCGCAAAACTTTTATCGCACATTCTTACAGCCCGAGTCCTCTGTCAACCACTATTTTTCAAAAAAATTCTCATCAATACCCCGGCCACCACCCTGTAAAAGCACTCACCGGGCCTCGCCGCGGCTTCCTCACATTAATTTTAAAGCTATTTAATAGATGTGTTTCACAGGGTTTGACTATATTTGCATGTCAGCAACCTATTCCACTGACATAACAGATAAAAAACAGCACTTTTTACCCACAACCATGAATAAATATCCTAAAATTGGTATCCGTCCCACAATCGACGGCCGTCAGGGAGGCGTTCGTGAAAGCCTCGAAGAGAAAACCATGAATCTGGCCAAAGCAGTGGCTAATCTGATTTCTGAAAATCTCCGTTATCCGGACGGCACTCCGGTTGAATGCGTCATAGCCGACGGTACCATAGGCCGTGTAGCTGAAACAGCAGCCTGTGCCGAAAAATTCGAGCGCGAAGGTGTAGGTGCCACTATCACCGTGACCTCATGCTGGTGCTACGGTTCTGAAACCATGGACATGAACCCCTACTGGCCCAAAGCTGTATGGGGATTCAACGGCACAGAACGTCCCGGCGCCGTATATCTGGCAGCTGTACTCGCAGCCCACGCACAGAAAGGCCTTCCTGCATTCGGCATCTACGGCCGTAACGTTCAGGACATCGATGACAACACCATACCTGCCGACGTAGCTGAAAAGCTGCTCCGCTTTGCCCGCTCAGCTGTGGCCGTGGCATGCATGCGCGGCAAGAGCTATTTGTCAATCGGCTCCATGTGCATGGGTATAGCCGGTTCTATCGTTGACCCCAACTTCTTCCAGGAATACCTCGGAATGCGCAATGAAAGCGTTGACGAAACCGAGCTGCTCCGCCGCATGGAAGAAGGCATCTATGACCACGAGGAATATGCCAAGGCTATGGCATGGACCGAAAAATATTGCAAGTGCAATGAGGGCGAGGACTTCAAGAACCGCCCCGAAAAGCGCAAGACCCGCGAGCAGAAGGATGCCGACTGGGAATTCGTTGTGAAGATGACCCTCATCGTACGCGACCTGATGACAGGCAACCCCCGCCTCAAAGAGCTCGGCTACAACGAAGAATCGCTCGGCCACAATGCTATTGCAGCCGGATTCCAGGGCCAGCGCCAGTGGACCGACTGGAAGCCCAACGGCGACTTCACCGAATCACTCCTCAACTCGTCATTTGACTGGAACGGCATCCGCGAAGCATACGTGCTTGCCACTGAAAATGACGCCTGCAACGGCATAGCAATGCTCTTCGGGCATCTCCTGACCGGCAAAGCCCAGATGTTCTCCGACGTACGTACATACTGGAGCCCCGAAGCTGTATACCGTGTGACCGGCAAGGAACTCACCGGACGTGCTTCAGGCGGCATGATCCACCTTATCAATTCAGGCGCCACCACTCTTGACGCTACCGGCGAAAGTCTCAACGCACAGGGCGAACACTGCATGAAGTCATCTTGGGACATTACCGATGCAGACGTGGAAGCAAGCCTCAAGGCCACCACATGGTATCCTGCTGACCGCGATTACTTCCGTGGCGGCGGCTTCTCAAGCCACTTCCTGTCACATGGCGGAATGCCCGTGACCATGATGCGCCTCAACCTCGTGAAAGGCCTTGGTCCCGTGCTTCAGATAGCTGAAGGATGGACCGTTGAGATCGATCCCGAAATCAACAAGACCCTCGACATGCGCACTGACCCCACATGGCCTACCACATGGTTTGTACCCCGCCTGAACGAAACAGCTCCGTTCCGCGACGTTTATTCAGTGATGAACAACTGGGGAGCCAACCACGGGGCTATCAGCTACGGCCACATCGGTGCCGACCTCATCACACTCGCATCAATGCTACGCATCCCCGTATGCATGCACAATGTTGAAGAGGACAAGATTTTCCGTCCCTCGGCATGGAACGCATTCGGAATGGACAAAGAGGGTGCCGACTACCGCGCTTGCAGCAACTACGGCCCCATCTACAAGTAATCCTTTATCAACACACCAAATCAAACAGACAATTCCACGATGATAACTTCAAAACTTATCGATATGTTTGTAGCCCAGGCTCGCCGTGTAGGCGATGCCGGGCTTACAATCTGCTCAAGCGGCAATCTTTCATGGCGCATAGGCGACAAAGTACTTCTTTCAGGCACCGGCTCATGGGTGCCCGAACTCACAGCCAAGCGCGTATCAGTATGCCGCCTTTCTGACGGCGCTATCCTCAACGGCGTACGCCCCTCGATGGAAAGCACTTTCCACATGGGAGTTCTGCGCGAACGCCCCGACGTGAACGTAGTGCTCCACTTCCAGAGCTCCTACGCCACAGCCATAGCCTGCCGCAAGAACCTGCCCTCGACACTCAATTTCACAGCCGAGTGCCCGCTGCACGTAGGTGAGGAAATCCCCATGATTCCCTACTTCCGTCCCGGCTCACCTGAACTGGCCCAGCACGTGATCGAAGCCATGGCCACCCACAATTCAGTCATGCTCCTCAAGCATGGGCAGGTAGTGTGCGGCAAGGACTTCGACCAGGCTTTCGAACGTGCCATGTTCTTCGAAATGGCATGCCGTATAGCAGTCCTGAACGGCGACAACATCGATCCGCTCACCCAGCCCGAAATTGACGATCTCGAACAGTACTTCCTCGGAAAACAGGGCAAATGAGCAAAACATACTTAGCAGCCGACTTTGGTGGCGGGAGCGGGCGCGTAATGGCCGGCTCCCTCACCGGAGGACGCCTCACCCTGGAACAGATACACCGGTTTGACAACCGCCAGGTGCGCCTCGGCAACCATATATACTGGGATTTCCCCATGCTTTTTGACGAAATGATGACCGGACTGCGTAAAGCTGCAGCCCGGTTCTCAGATATAAGAAGCATAGGTGTCGACACCTGGGGTGTCGACTTCGGACTTGTGGATTCCTGCGGCAACCTGCTCGGCAATCCGGTATGCTACCGCGATCCGGCCACCGAGCCTGTATTTGAAAAATATTGCGCGGCCAACGATATGACCGCCCAATATGCCACGGCAGGCATACAGCAGATGCCCATCAACTCCATCTACCGCCTACTGGCCATGAAAAGCGAAGGCGACCGCCGGCTGGACATCACCGACCATCTGCTCTTTACACCCGATCTTTTCAGCTACTATCTTACAGGCAACCCCTCCAACGAGTACACCATAGCTTCCACTTCCGAGCTTCTCGATGCCAAGAAGAAAGCATGGAACTACCCGCTGATAGAGCAGCTCGGGCTGCCGGCACATATTTTCGGCAATATCATAATGCCGGGCGAGTCACGTGGATGCATACTGCCTCACATAGCTGAAGCTACCGGACTGAGCGCCGATGTAAAGGTTGTGGCCGTAGGCTCACATGACACAGCTTCTGCCGTCCACGCCATAGAGGGCACCTACACCAAGGACCGCACCGCGTTCCTAAGTTCAGGCACATGGTCGCTGCTCGGAGTGGAGCTCGACAGCCCCATAACCACGCCGGAAGCACGCGAAGCCGGATTCACCAACGAAGGTGGCACCTGCGGTCGCATCCACTTCCTGCAGAACATTACCGGACTCTGGATACTGCAGCAGCTTGTGGCCGTGTGGAAGCATCGCGGACTGACCACATCGTTCCCCGAGCTTGTGGAGATGGCCCGCCAGGCTGATATTGACACCATAATTGATGTCGAGGATCCCGTATTTGCCCACCCCGGCGATATGGAAAAGACCATTACTGATTACTGCCGCAGCCACAACCTGACTGTACCCTCAACGCAAGGCGAAATGGTGCTGTGCGTACTCCGTTCGCTGGCCGACCGCTACCGCCGCGGCATAGAAGGACTTAACCGTCTGCTGCCTCATCCGGTAGAACGGCTGCACATCATTGGTGGAGGTTCGCGCAACGAGCTCCTCAACCGCCTCACAGCCGAAGCCACCGGGCTTAATGTGACCGCCGGCCCCGCCGAAGCCACTGCCATAGGCAACATAATCATGCAGGCACAGGCCGACGGAGCCATCAGCTCTCCCGCTGATATCACTGAAATAATCGAACTCTAAAAAACTTCATCTAAATCCAAACCATGAAATCCGTTTCATCCACCGCCGGCAAGCAGCCGGTAGTACCACGGAAGTATCTGGTGACATTCATCCTCATAACATCGCTCTTCGCGCTGTGGGGATTTGCCAATGACATCACCAATCCCATGGTTGCCGCGTTCCAGACTGTCATGGAACTATCGGCAGCAAAAGCATCCATGGTACAGTTTGCATTCTACGGAGGATATGCCACAATGGCTGTACCCGCGGCGCTTTTCATACGCCGGTTCAGCTACAAAAGCGGCATCCTGCTCGGCCTGGCGCTATACGCAGTGGGAGCATTCCTGTTCATCCCTGCGGCCGAGTTCCAGCAGTTTACATTCTTCTGTCTGTCGCTCTACATTCTGACATTCGGACTGGCATTCCTTGAAACAACGGCCAACCCCTTCATACTGTCGCTCGGGTCAAAGGAAACAGCAACACGCCGACTCAATTTCGCGCAGGCATTCAATCCTGTAGGCTCGCTGTCAGGCATGGCTGTAGCATCACTCATAGTGCTGCCCAACCTTATTTCCGACCGTCGCAACGAAGCCGGAGAAATAATATTCCCCACTCTTGATGCCGCGGAGAAAGCCCAGATACGTCTGCACGACCTGGCCGTGATACGCGATCCCTATGTAGCCATAGGCCTTATTGTACTGGTGATGCTTATAGTCATCGCCATAACAAAAATGCCTCGCACCGACTCCGACGGACCGCGTGTTAGCGCATCGGAATCGCTCGGACGCCTGTGGCGCAACCGCGAATATCGCTTCGGAGTGCTCACACAGATGTTCTATGTAGCCGCCCAGATAATGGTGTGGACGTTCATCATCCAGTATGCCGACAATCTGCACATCAACAAGGCCACAGCCCAGAACTACAACATCCTGGCCATGGGACTCGCGCTGAGCTTCCGCTTCATAGGCACATACCTGATGAAGTACATCGCAGCTCCCCGCCTGCTTGCCATATTCGGCATAGGAGCCACATGCTGCACTCTCGGAGCCATACTTATCAACGGCTTTGCCGGACTGATATTCCTTGTGGCTATCAGCGCCTTCATGTCCATCATGTTCCCGAGCATCTACGGTATAGCCCTTGGCCGCGTTGACGAGCGCGACACCTCACTCGGCTCAGCATTCCTGGTAATGGCCATTGTAGGCGGAGCATTGATGCCTCCGATACAGGGCACCATAATTGACATGGGCACCATAGGCAACATGCCGGCTGTAAACGTATCGTTCGTTCTGCCGCTGATATGCTTCCTCGTAGTCACCGCATACGGCTTCACCACATCACGGTTAAGACTTAAATAAAGCATACCCCCTATTGTAGATACACCAAGGGCCGGCACGAATAATCTGCCGGCCCTTCATATTATTATATAGCAATCTTCTCAGAACTTCATATCCACATCCTCAATGACACTCACCAGCGGCAGACCATCAATAGTATCACCAAGTCCAACCTCAGAAGGCTGAGGCGATTTGAAACGCGCTTTACGACCCTTCATTTTCACCCCGCTGTCGGTCAATGTCACTATCCCGTAAAGCGGGGCATCATATGTGATTGAATACTTCAGTATATTCCCATAGCGGTCATTTATCTCCTTTGGATAGCGTGCCTCTGTATTGGTAGGCACATCACACCAAACGTATGAAGCACTATTGATCTGGATATATATTATATCGTTGATCACCTTAGTATAATTACTGTGATTATGCCCGGAGAATGCGAGCACCACTTTCTTGAATCCGGCATCACGGTTGGCTTCCTCCAGAATCTGCCTGACATGCGCACCATTGTTCATATACGTATCAATGCTCTGATGAGAAAAAATCACGCACTTCTTGTCGGTAGCCGCCAAGTCAGCCCTGAGCCACTCCAACTGCTCAGGATCAAGATATGCCCGCTGTTCATAAGGTCGGTAGAAATTACCATACTGATAATGCGTGTATGTCTGACCGTCAAACAGATTGTTGCCGTCAAGGACTATAAAATGAAAGTTACCCTTGTCAAATGAGTAATACCGCCCCGGCATACCCATCCCTTTTACATACTCGTCAGCATTATACGCATCCATATCATGATTTCCTATCACATGATACTTATCTCCAGGAAAACTGTTCCAAGTATCCCTAAACGGCTTGCTCTTATCATCGAGCCCGCAGAAATCGCCAAGTTCAATCATAAAATCGGCCTTATGTTTCCTGGCGGCCTTGACAAAAGCCGTGAGATTGTCACCACCTTCCGGGATTGAAGGACAATGGATATCCGATGCTATGGCAAACACCACCTTTTCTTCGGCAGCCATCGTGGCAGTAGCCATACATGCACAAACAAATATAAGCACCCTTTTGAAAATACTTCTACACATATTCAGAATCTGACTATAATTATTATTTAGTTTCATCATTCAGTTTCATCTGCAAAAACAACAAATACTCCTTAATAAATAGCAGGCAGGCCCGACGGCATCAATCCATCGGGCCCGTCCGGGAATATCATAGTCCACCGCGGATTATTCAGCCGACGGCTCTTCGTACCATTTTGAGTACATCAGATAGTTATGGGCTATCTTCTGATTCATCTCCCGGCTCTGAGCCGGATCAACCATCTTGATAAACTTGGCCGGAGCACCGCCCCACAATTCATGAGGGCCAATCTTGGTGCGCGAAAGCACCACCGATCCGGCAGCCACGAGCGCACCTTCACCTACTTCGGCGTCGTCCATCACAACTGCGCCCATACCTATAAGCGCAAGGTCATGAATCTTGCATCCGTGAAGCGTCACATTGTGCCCCACCGACACATCATCGCCTATCTCGATAGTCGATTTCTGATAGAGCGTATGGAGCACCGTACCATCCTGAATGTTCACACGGTTGCCTATACGTATCGAGTTGACATCGCCGCGCAGCACCGTATTGAACCAGATGCTGCACTCCGATCCCATCACCACATCGCCTATCACCGTGGCATTCTCGGCAAGGAAGCACCCTTCGCCTATCTGCGGGGTAATACCCCTCAATGGAATAATCAGAGCCATAACACTCAGGCGTTATCGCGGGTCAGTTCAACAGTCTTGGCTATGAGCCATTCCTGTTCGGCCGGTTCAAGATGCGGCAACAGGCGCTCACGCACAGTGGCATGATAGGCATTCAGCCAGTCAATCTCACCATCCGTCATCAGAGCGGTATCGAACAGCGTAAGGTCAAACGGGAAGAGCGTGAGAGTCTCGAAGCGGTAGAAATCGCCGAAGTCAGTAGTAAATGCCGGAACAGTCAGCACCAGATTCTCACAACGTATGCCATATTCACCCTCGCGATACAGGCCCGGTTCATTGGAAGTTATCATGCCGGGCATAAGCGGAGTCGGATTTTCATTGAGGCGGATGCTCTGCGGACCTTCGTGGACATTAAGGAAATGACCTACACCGTGTCCGGTACCATGCAGATAGCTCAAGCCCTCTTTCCACAGATTGATACGCGCCAGAGCATCGAGCTGCGCGCCGCGTGTGCCACGGGGGAAGATAGCCTCAGCGAGTGAGATATGTCCCTTCATGACAAGGGTGAAGTCATGACGCTGCGCATTTGTGGGATTGCCGAGCGATATGGTACGTGTTATATCGGTAGTACCATCAAGATAGTTGGCACCCGAGTCAATCAGCAGAAGCCCCTCGGGATATATACGTGAGTTGGTCTCTTCATTCGCGCTGTAGTGCACAATAGCTCCGTGAGGGCCATAGCCGGCTATAGTGTCGAAGCTCTGGTCAAAATACAGAGCCTGGGCACTGCGATGCTTGGTAAGGATATCGGCCACATCCATCTCTGTCAGTTCATCGCCGGCGGCAAGAGTACGTTCAATCTCCATGACCGACTTCACAAGCGCCACACCGTCGCGCACCATTGCGGCACGCACACCTTCTACCTGCACATCATTCTTCATGCCCTTCAGCATAGCCACAGGCGACGTCCCGGCCACCATACGGCTTCCGAGCACCGGCTCAAGCGCGCCGGCCGACTGAGTGCGTGATACCAGCACACGTGCTTCCTGCGGCAGTGTGCCAAGGAAGCGGAGAGCCTCGCCATAAGGAAGTGTTTCCACCCCGTTATCGGCAAGATAATTCCGAACCTCTTCGGTAAGCTTGGCAGCGTCCACGAACAGAACGCCGCCATCGGCAGCTACATACAGGAAAGCCATCACTACCGGATTGCTCTCTACATCGCGCGAACGTATGTTAAGCGCCCATGCCACCTCGGCAAGGTCAGAGATGAACACTGACGATGCACCCTGCTCCTCAGCCTCGGCAAGAATCTTCTGAATCTTGCTGCGGGCATCCTCGCCGGCATACTTCACATCATGGACAAACACTTTATCCTGCGGAAGTGCAGGACGGTCAGTCCACAGATCTGCCGGATCGAAATCGACCTTCAGATTCATGCCGTGAGCCTTAAGGTCAGATTCCATCGAGCGTGTCACATCTATATTGAACAGCATCCCGTCGACACCGACAGTAGCCCCCTTGGGCAGAACCGATATAAGATAAGGAAGAATATCGGGAGTTTCAGGCTTTCCCTCCTCCATTACTGACACACATGTGCCCTGGAGCTGAGCAGCGGCCTGTAGCCAATAACGCGAATCGGCCCATACATAGGCATTGTCAAGCGTCACAACAAGCGCACCGGCCGAACCGGTAAAACCACTGAGCCAGCGGCGCACCTGCCAGTGGTCGGCAAGATATTCACTCTGATGGGGGTCAGTCTGCGGGATGATCGTAGCATCCACGCCCTCCGCACGCATTTTGTCGCGGAGCAAACCTATACGTTCGTCTATTACATTCATTGTATATAATATATTTCTGTTGTTCGTAACACATCTCCGCCCTCTCACAATGAAATACACGGAGAATTCTTCCTCACAAAAATAAAAATAATAAATGAATTTAGACTCAAATACCACGATAAATAATCAAGACCGGATTCAACAGAAAAATCTTTGAAAAATCCACATTTTTAACCTTCAGAGCTATCACTCCTGATTCTCTGCACATTAGAGCCTGCAAGAACATATCAACGTCAAAAAAGTTCAAAAAAATCATCATTTCTTTGTCAAAACATTTGGAGAATTAAAAATAACGTCTTACCTTTGCATCGCTTTTGAGCCGGAAGGCTTACAAAACCAAAAGCACAATGCCTCTTTAGCTCAGTTGGCCAGAGCACGTGATTTGTAATCTCGGGGTCGTTGGTTCGAATCCGACAAGAGGCTCACTAAAAAAGGAAGTGTTTCTGAACGTTCAGAAACACTTCCTTTTTTATAGGACAGTTCAATTTGAAATAAACCCCACTAATCTTTTAAGAGTGATCCACAGTTTCCTCACATAACATAATTTCTCGGATGAGCCGAAATTTAGAGAGTAAATAAAACTTGAGAAGATAATCCACTATGGTCTATAAAAAACTCCCTGTCAACATTTCGCCAACAGGGAGTCCGTTAATCATTTATGGGGCAAAGATTACATCATGCCGCCCATGCCACCCATTCCGGGAGCACCCATCGGCATTTCTGGTTTATCTTCTTTCTTTTCCACAATTACACATTCTGTAGTCAGGAACATACCTGCAATAGAAGCGGCATTTTCCAAAGCTACACGAGTTACCTTAGCAGGATCTACCACACCGGCAGCGTGCAAGTTTTCGTAAACATCAGTACGGGCATTGTAACCGAAGTCACCTTTACCTTCGCGTACTTTCTGTACTACTACTGCACCTTCCTTACCTGCATTGGCAACAATCTGACGAAGCGGTTCCTCGATGGCACGCTTGATAATCTCGATACCGGTTGTTTCGTCTTCATTATCGCCCTTCAGGCCTTCCAATGCTTCAGAAGCACGGATGTAAGCTACGCCACCGCCCGGAACGATACCTTCTTCGATAGCTGCACGAGTAGCACACAATGCATCATCCACACGGTCTTTCTTTTCCTTCATTTCAACTTCAGAAGCGGCACCTACATAAAGAACAGCTACACCACCTGACAACTTAGCCAAACGTTCCTGCAACTTTTCCTTATCATAATCTGAAGTAGTATTCTTTATTTCAGCTTTAATCTGATTGATACGTTCCTGAATGTTTTCTTTTGCGCCTGCACCGTTTACGATAGTAGTATTATCTTTAGAAACAGTTACCTTATCGCAAGTACCCAACATTTCAAGAGTAGCTTGTTCCAACTTCAAACCTTTTTCCTCGCTGATAACGATACCACCTGTCAATACGGCAATATCTTCCAACATAGCCTTACGACGGTCGCCGAAGCCCGGAGCTTTCACTGCACAAATCTTCAACTGAGAACGCAGACGGTTTACAACCAACGTAGTCAATGCTTCGCTGTCTACATCTTCTGCGATAACCAACAAAGGACGTCCGCTCTGTACAGCCGGTTCCAGGATAGGCAAGAAATCCTTCAAGTTAGAAATCTTCTTATCATAAATCAGGATGTACGGATGTTCCATCACACATTCCATCTTTTCTGTATCAGTTACAAAGTAAGCAGACAAGTAACCACGGTCGAACTGCATACCTTCTACCACACCGATGGTAGTATCCGTTCCTTTAGCTTCTTCAATAGTAATCACACCATCTTTAGAAACTTTACGCATAGCGTCTGCAATCAACTTACCGATAGTAGGATCGTTATTGGCAGAAACAGCAGCCACTTGTTCAATCTTGTCATAGTTGTCACCTACCATTTCGGCCTGAGACTTGATAGATTCAACCACTTTGGCAACAGCTTTATCGATACCACGTTTCAAATCCATCGGATTTGCTCCGGCAGTAACATTCTTCAAACCTACCCCTACGATTGATTGAGCCAGCACAGTAGCAGTAGTAGTACCGTCACCTGCATCGTCACCTGTCTTTGAAGCAACAGATTTCACCAACTGTGCACCGGTATTCTGAAATGCATCAGCCAATTCCACTTCTTTAGCTACAGTCACGCCATCCTTAGTGATATGAGGAGCACCGAATTTCTTTTCGATAATCACATTACGACCTTTCGGACCCAGGGTTACTTTCACTGCGTTAGCCAATTCGTCTACACCCTTCTTCAATTCGTCACGGGCATCAATGTTGAATTTAATATCTTTAGCCATAATTCTATTTACAATTTAATGATTTACAATGTACTATTTAATTATCCCAAAACAGCGAGAACATCGCTCTGACGCATGATAAGGTATTTCTTACCGTCATGTTCCAGTTCAGTGCCCGAGTATTTGCCATACAATACCTGATCACCTACATGCAACACCATCTCCTCATCTTTTGTTCCGTTACCTATTGCGACAACTTCACCTTGCAATGGTTTTTCCTTTGCTGTATCAGGAATAATAATACCACCGATTGTTTTTTCTTCTGCAGGAGCAGGAAGAATCAATACTCTGTCTGCTAATGGTTTAATGTTCATAGTTCTTAATTTTTATATGTTATACTTTTAATTATATCAATTATCCGTCATCTTTAAGCAGTGACGCAAAACATCTTGCGAAAAACGTGCCAAACATGAAAAAGGAGAAATTGACAGTTTTATTCTGCCAAATTGGCACAGCTATAACATATCTTTCACTAAAATGGTTTCCTCTTCCCCTGCCATTATCAGTTGCTTTTACGAAATTTATTATTTTTACCTACAAAGATTCATATATAAACCAGTCGGCTACATTCCACAGCGACAGAACGAATCTGAATATAAAAAGAGAAAAATGTGATTTTTCTTTTTTTAATATTTCCATAGGACACAAACTATCACTATCTTTGCAAAACCTAATAATTAACCCCTTTAACTATATGGCATTTACGAACAACATTATGATTGTCCGCCACAGATTGCTGACAGAACTTGTAAAATTGTGGAAAAACGGAGAACTGACAACAGACAAAATAGACCGTCTGCCATTAGAACTCAGCCCCCGACGTTCAAAACATGCAGGGCGTTGCTGCGTACACAAAGAACGCGCTGTATGGAAATACAAATCCCTTCCTCTACTGGGGCTGGATATGGATGATGAAACCGATGAGCTCACTCCACTATCCGAATATGCCGCACGTGCTATAGAACGTGCAAACAATGGAAAGCCCAAAGACAACATTATGTGTGTTATAGACGAAGCATGCTCGGCCTGCGTACAGATCAATTATGAAATCACCGACTTATGCCGGGGATGTACCGCCCGCAGTTGCCAGTACAATTGTCCCAAAGGAGCCGTACATGTACATGCCGACACCGGCAAGGCATGGATCGACCATGATACCTGCATCAGTTGCGGCATCTGCCACAAAAGCTGCCCTTATCACGCAATCGTCTATATTCCCGTTCCCTGCGAGGAATCTTGTCCTGTCAAAGCGATCAGCAAAGATGAACACGGTATAGAGCATATTGATGAGAATAAATGTATTTATTGCGGTAAATGCATGAATGCCTGTCCTTTCGGGGCCATTTTTGAAATATCCCAGACATTCGATGTGTTGCAACGCATCCGTAAAGGAGAACAAGTGGTAGCCATTGTCGCGCCATCTATTTTGGGACAATTCAGCACAACTATCGAACAAGTATATGGTGCATTCAGACAAATCGGTTTCACCGATATAATTGAAGTAGCACAAGGAGCCATGTCCACCGTAGAACATGAAGCGCATGAACTGATAGAAAAACTGGAAGAAGGACAGAAATTCATGACTACCTCATGCTGCCCGTCCTATATCGAGCTGGTGAACAAATACATCCCCGATATGAAAAAATACGTTTCCGGCACAGGCTCGCCTATGTATTATGCCGCACGTATAGCCAAAGAGAAGTATCCTGATGCAAAAATCGTATTTGTTGGACCATGTGTAGCCAAACGTAAAGAAGCTCAACGTGACGAGGCTGTGGATTTTGTGATGACATTCGAAGAGATTTCCTCTATTTTCGATGCTTTCGAGATTAACCTGGAGATTGTACAGCCATACGCTATGGAATTCTCTTCCGTTCGCGAAGCGCATGGATTCGCACAAGCCGGCGGCGTGATGGGAGCCGTAAAGGCATTCCTGAAAATGGAAGCGGACAAAATCAATGCCATACAGGTATCTGATTTAAACAAGAAGAATATCGGAACATTACGCGCCTACGCTAAATCGGGCAAAGCTCCCGGACAATTCATCGAAGTGATGGCCTGCGAGGGTGGTTGTATCACAGGACCCAGTACGCACAGCGGCAGCAACAATGGAAAACGCCAATTGGTACAGGAACTGGCAAAACAGAAAAAAACATATTAAAGGTATGCATGAAGCGACTGATTGACAAATTACGTCACTACCATAGCCTGACAGGTGAGGAATATGCCAACCTCCTCTCCTGTCAGGATACCGGCACTTTACTGTATTTACAGCAACAGGCCAGGGAAGTCACTTTGGCACATTTCGGGAATGGGATATTTATCCGCGGACTTATCGAGGTGAGCAACCGATGTCATAACAACTGTCATTATTGCGGAATAAGGAAAGGAAATACCGCCATTACCCGTTACGCATTAAAGCGTGAAACCATTTTGGAATGTTGCCGTGAAGGATATGCACTCGGATTCCGCACCTTCGTGATGCAAGGCGGTGAAGACCCTGCCTTAACAGATGAATGGATAGAAAAAACCGTTGCCGCCATCCACTGTGAATTCCCCGATTGTGCCATCACCCTTTCATTAGGAGAGAAATCACGGGAAGCATACGAACGTTTCTTCCGTGCCGGAGCCAACCGTTATCTGCTCCGACACGAAACACACAACGAAGAACACTATAGGAAATTACATCCTGAGGAGATGTCACTAAAGCATCGGCTCCAATGCCTGCAATGGCTAAAAGAAATTGGATATCAAACCGGAACAGGAATCATGGTAGGCACTCCGGGACAAACCCTGACACATCTGGTGGAAGATCTGTTATTCATAGAGCAATTCCAGCCCCAAATGATCGGTATCGGTCCATTTATCCCCCATCATGACACACCATTCGGAACAGAGCCGGCCGGAAGTGTAGGAATGACCCTCAAGTTGTTATCCCTTTTCCGGTTAATGCACCCGTCCGCCCTGATTCCATCGACCACCGCCCTTGCCACCTTGTCACCGGACGGACGGGAAAAAGGAATATTGGCAGGAGCTAATGTAGTGATGCCCAATCTCTCCCCCAGGGAGCAAAGAGAAAAATACACCTTGTATGATAACAAAGCCGCCTTCGGTGCCGAAGCAGCCGAAGGTTTACGAGCTTTGGCACAACAACTGGAAACAATCGGTTACCGGATATCGACAGATAGAGGTGACTATCACTAACCCCTAACAAACATGTATAAAGCAGATTCTAAAATAGCAGAAGAATTCATAGACCATCAAGAGATACTGGATACCTTGGAGTATGCTCACAACAACAAAAGCAATCGTGCCCTGATAGAGCAACTGATTGACAAAGCTGCTCAATTCAAAGGACTGTCCCATCGTGAGGCAGCATTACTGCTGGAATGCGACCAACCGGATCTAACAGAACGCATTTTCCGGCTGGCACAGGAAATCAAACATAAGTTTTACGGCAACCGTATTGTAATGTTCGCCCCTCTATATCTTTCCAATTATTGTGTGAACGGATGCGTCTACTGCCCTTATCATTTGAAGAACAAGACCATAGCACGCAAAAAGCTGACACAAGAAGAGATCCGTAAGGAGGTAATTGCCTTGCAAGACATGGGACACAAACGCCTGGCACTGGAAGCAGGAGAAGATCCGTTGCGGAATCCTATTGAGTACATACTGGAATCTATCCAAACCATTTATAGCATCAAACATAAAAATGGGGCTATCCGCCGGGTCAATGTCAACATTGCCGCCACTACCGTGGAAAACTACCGCAAGCTGAAAGACGCAGGTATCGGCACTTATATCCTGTTCCAGGAAACTTATCATAAAGAAAATTACGAATCCCTGCATCCCACCGGTCCGAAAAGCAAATATGCTTATCATACCGAAGCGATGGACCGTGCCATGGAAGCGGGAATTGACGATGTAGGACTAGGTGTTTTATTCGGGCTGAATACCTACCGCTATGACTTTACAGGATTATTGATGCATGCCGAACATCTGGAAGCTACCTTCGGAGTGGGACCACATACCATCAGTGTTCCTCGCATCTGTCCGGCAGATGATATCTCCACGCAAGATTTCCCAGATGCCATTTCAGATGATATATTTTGTAAAATTGTGGCGGTAATCCGTATCGCTGTTCCTTATACAGGTATGATTATCTCTACAAGGGAATCGGCTGCAACCCGACGCAAAGTCTTAAACCTGGGAATCTCACAAATCAGCGGAGGCTCCCGGACCAGCGTAGGCGGTTATGCCATTCCGGAAACACCGGAAGAAAACTCAGCACAATTCGACATCAGTGACACCCGTACCTTGGACGAGGTAGTGAACTGGCTGCTCGACTTGGGGCATATCCCCAGTTTCTGTACAGCATGTTATCGGGCAGGGCGTACAGGCGACCGTTTTATGTCATTAGTCAAATCGGGACAAATCGCCAACTGCTGCGCCCCCAATGCATTGATGACACTAAAAGAGTATCTAGAAGATTATGCGGCACCGGATACACGAGCCAAAGGAATCCAACTGATAAAAAAAGAGTTGGAACATATTCCCAATCCGAAAATAAAAGAAATAGCAATTCGTAATCTGAAAGAGATAGAAGAAGGGAAACGAGATTTCAGATTCTAACCGCTCATGCGTCAAGCAACCTTTTCAATACAGATAATGAACCTAATTCAAGCCCAATAAAATATGAGTCTAAACAACACTCCCGCTGCCAACCGGCTACATATCGTCCTGTTCGGAAAACGCAATAGCGGCAAGTCCTCTCTAATCAATGCCTTGACCGGACAAGACACCGCCCTTGTATCGGATATTCCCGGTACAACAACAGATGCTGTCAGCAAAGCGATGGAAATTCAACATATCGGTCCTTGTCTCTTTATCGATACTCCCGGATTTGATGATGAAGGGGAATTGGGAGAAATGCGCATAACCCGTACGTTGAAAGCCATCGAACGGACAGATATTGCCTTACTTCTTTGTGAAGACGGCAATTGCGAGGATGAAAAACAATGGATGGAGCAGTTAAATAAAAGGAATATTCCGGTTATCCTGATACTGAACAAAGCTGATATCCGAAAAGACATAGCATCCACAAGGGATTGTATAGAAAAAGAATGCGGTCAAAGTCCTCTCATTATCAGCGCAAAAGAACAGACGGGCATAGAGAAAATACTTCAAGCTATTCTGGAAAAGTTACCGGCAGATTTCGGACAACAGACCATTACCGGAGATCTGGTTAAAGAAGGAGATTTAGTGCTCTTAGTCATGCCACAAGACATACAGGCTCCCAAAGGCCGACTTATTCTTCCACAAGTACAGACGATGCGCGAATTATTGGACAAAAAATGTCTGGTAATGAGCTGTACAACCGATAAAATAGCCGCCACTTTGCAGGCTCTGTCCTATCCTCCGAAACTAATCATAACCGACTCCCAAGTTTTTCATGCCGTTTATGAGCAAAAACCGGCAGAAAGCCTTCTCACCTCTTTTTCCGTTCTGATGGCAGGATATAAAGGGGATATACTCTATTATATGGAAGGAGCCTCAGCCATAGACCGCCTCACCCCACAATCACGGGTATTGATAGCAGAAGCCTGCACTCATGCCCCTGCCACCGAGGACATAGGCAGAGTAAAGCTTCCACGTATGTTGCGTAAAAAGATAGGTGAAGAGTTGCAAATAGATATCGTTGCAGGTACAGACTTTCCGGAGGATTTGACACCCTATCACTTAATCATTCATTGCGGAGCCTGCATGTTCAATCGCAAATATGTACTAAACCGGATTGATAATGCCCGTAAGCAACAGATTCCCATGACTAATTATGGAGTGGCTATTGCACACTTGAACGGGATATTGGATAAGATAGCGTATTAAAAAGACATCTGTTCTTTTTTGTTTCCATCACCACAAACCATTTATCTTCAACGGTTTGTGGTGTAAAAGGTTCCGTAATTCCCCTTAACCGGTATGTATGTGTCTTTTTACCATTGTTTCTGAAGGCTCATAGATTTTCCTTCTTGATGTGTCCTGTATCTATTTACTTCAGTTACAAAAACTTATTTAGTCTTTTCAGATTCATACTTCCTTTTGTTGTTTTCTCATTCTTAAGCATGGTAAGCGCCATCTTTGTTGCCACCGAAAAGTTTCCGGCAGCATTTTTCACCTTTTTACTGTAGTCTTCTCGAAAGGTAACATCCAGTTGCCAATGAAGATTATTCCCAATAGACCAATGCTGCCTGATGGCAGATGCAATCTTCTCAGGTCGGGTATTATCAAGTGAAGTTACATAGTATCTGACCTCTTGAGTATATTCCCCTATTGCGACTATTGTTCTTTCCGACTTTATCCTTACAACAGACTTCAACCCCACAAGTTTCTCCTTGAACATTTTCTCCATTATAGATCCATAACTGACTACAGTACAGTTTCTTTTCTCAATCCTTCCATGTCCGGCATTTTTCCGACACATGCCTGATGACTCTATTGATTATTTCATCTCTATCCTGATAATCATCAATGATTTGTTTAGCCGGTTGATAATTTTTTTCTTATTCTCCTTTATAGCGATAATATAATTTGCATCATGCCCAATAATGGTCTGGGTTATATCTTTCTGGCACCCCATCGCGTCAATTGTAACAATACAACCACTTAGTTCCAAAGAGTTAATTAACAATGGAATAGCTGTAATCTCATTGTTTTTGTCATCTACTTTCACCTGACCTAAAGAAATTCCATTAGCGGCAGACCAGGCGGAAACCATCCATAATTTGAATCCTTCTTTTCCCCTAGTATGTTCTCCATCACATTGGCTTGGACCACGCATGAGCTTGCCATCTATAGCTACAACGCCTTTCACCTCCTGACAGACTTGTTTTCCCAATTACGGAAGATCAACTCAAAATAATCGGGCTTTATCATACTGAAGAATCTGTTAAAAGTATCATGACTGGGGATGAACTCCAGGCCGGGTATGCGACTCTTGAAAAAAGCAATTTTCGAATTGCCAAATTCCTCAATTTCATTCCAGGACTGGACCTCACAGATTACAGCAGCAATGGATATATAGATACTAGTTTCCATTTTATGGACTTTCTTGCGGTTCATACTAGGATCTTCTATTTGTTTACAAAGGTCAATTATACCAATTTCCATGTTAGTTTATGTTTTAATATATCTTATAAAGACAAGAAAAACAATCGACACAAACAGACAATAACACATTAATAATCAACAATATAACAAATAAACAACAAGGAATAGTATAGTAAAAAATATAATATATTTACTCTGGAACGCTTAGTTGAATTTATAGTTTCACCAAGGTGAAGCAAGCGTATCACTTGGGTGACTACGCCTCTCCACTTAGATGCCAATGTATTGTCACCTAGGTGAAACCACAAAAGAAGACAGACAAAAGATAAGCATCCGGGATTGTGCGTGTTTTTTCCAGTCATAACAAAGTCAAAAGCCTAACGTACTTCGTTTGGCTTTTGATTTTATAACAGCTTGAAGAGAAATACACAAGAGGCCGAATGCTTACAATTCTTCCATAAACTTGACCAACGAGTGAACAATGCTTCAATCCATATACACCCACGCAGGGTGTGACTATGGTTGTCTATACACGTATTCACCTCGTCATTGTTTCAATCCACACACCCACGCAGGGTGTGACAACGTCCATAATGTATCCGGCGCAAGCTTCCCAGTTTCAATCCACACACCCACGCAGGGTGTGACCTTTTTGTACATTTGCAATGTGTTCAGAATATGTTTCAATCCACACACCCACGCAGGGTGTGACAATCCCTTGCCCCGTTTGACGAGGGTGCATAATCGTTTCAATCCACACACCCACGCAGGGTGTGACTCTAGGTCAATAATAAAGATTACAGAGAGTAAAGTTTCAATCCACACACCCACGCAGGGTGTGACAATGGAGAATTAGATGTTGATTTAGTTGTTTTCCGTTTCAATCCACACACCCACGCAGGGTGTGACGTAACTCGCAACGTACGAGCCAGCTCCACCAGCGGTTTCAATCCACACACCCACGCAGGGTGTGACTTTTAAATTCAACAAAGTTATTTTCCTCTTTAATCGTTTCAATCCACACACCCACGCAGGGTGTGACATTTGGTACGCGTAATCGGCATCAAGTGATTGATGTTTCAATCCACACACCCACGCAGGGTGTGACTTTAAACGAGTCGGGAGATATTCATTATGGTTATGTTTCAATCCACACACCCACGCAGGGTGTGACTCAGCCTGTTGTTGGACGTCCATATACTTATTGAGTTTCAATCCACACACCCACGCAGGGTGTGACTGTATACAGGGGTGTATAGGCACGGCAAGGCAGGTTTCAATCCACACACCCACGCAGGGTGTGACTGAGGAACAAAAATAGAATTAAGCTGTTGAGGACGTTTCAATCCACACACCCACGCAGGGTGTGACTCTCGCGATTCTTTTTGGCGTTCGATGAACAGCGAGTTTCAATCCACACACCCACGCAGGGTGTGACAATAATCTCGGAGAGCCTTATCCTTACTATACTGTTTCAATCCACACACCCACGCAGGGTGTGACTTAAGGGGCTATCTCCAATGTCATAAAACCTCATTGTTTCAATCCACACACCCACGCAGGGTGTGACTCCGATATCTGTGGGTAAGAGGAGCGTAAGTTGTTTCAATCCACACACCCACGCAGGGTGTGACGAAAACGCTAAATGCCGTTCCCATTGGCTATTAGTTTCAATCCACACACCCACGCAGGGTGTGACACAATGATCAACAGCCTTAAACAAATCAGGAGAGTTTCAATCCACACACCCACGCAGGGTGTGACGCTATTGAGTATTTGAAAGATGATTATTAACATGGTTTCAATCCACACACCCACGCAGGGTGTGACTTAATTATGCACTTTGGACGGTTCATTTTGCAGTTTCAATCCACACACCCACGCAGGGTGTGACCCAAGCAACTTACGATATTTTTCTTGATTTAAAAGTTTCAATCCACACACCCACGCAGGGTGTGACTACCAGGAATAGCAATCTGCCAATAACAAGGGAGTTTCAATCCACACACCCACGCAGGGTGTGACCTTCGATTGCTCGAATTCTTTTCGCTGTTCATCGTTTCAATCCACACACCCACGCAGGGTGTGACGGATTAAGACCACGGGAAATCATAGCCTGAGGGGTTTCAATCCACACACCCACGCAGGGTGTGACCCGGAGTTGCTCAAGAAGTTGAACCGTTTCACATGTTTCAATCCACACACCCACGCAGGGTGTGACCTTTCATAGACTGATAAAACCAAGTACCAGAAGTTTCAATCCACACACCCACGCAGGGTGTGACATGTATACAGGGGTGTATAGGCACGGCAAGGCAGGTTTCAATCCACACACCCACGCAGGGTGTGACAGGTTTGTTAACTGTTCTAGTGATGTTGATATTGTTTCAATCCACACACCCACGCAGGGTGTGACTCAGTCTACTGTTATGGATGGTATGACTGACGAGGTTTCAATCCACACACCCACGCAGGGTGTGACGTCTTATTGTTATTGTGGATTCAATTAAGGAGGTTTCAATCCACACACCCACGCAGGGTGTGACTACCATAGAGTGTGAGTTGTGCGTTTATGGACAAGTTTCAATCCACACACCCACGCAGGGTGTGACTTTAGACCCAGGTCGCGAGCATCTGTTGGATTTTTTGTTTCAATCCACACACCCACGCAGGGTGTGACGTACCATAATCTATAGAATTCCGTAATTCATAAGTTTCAATCCACACACCCACGCAGGGTGTGACGTAAGTTCAGACTTTTCACTAGCCAATTGTTGAAGTTTCAATCCACACACCCACGCAGGGTGTGACCCACTGCCAGTAGCGAAGATTATAACCGATATTAGTTTCAATCCACACACCCACGCAGGGTGTGACAAAGCACGAGAAATCAAACGCAGAGGAACAGCATAGTTTCAATCCACACACCCACGCAGGGTGTGACAAACATCACGACCGGTATTTTTTTCTTTAACTGTTTCAATCCACACACCCACGCAGGGTGTGACGTACCATAATCGAGAGCATTACGAAGCTCATAGGTTTCAATCCACACACCCACGCAGGGTGTGACTATGGCTCAAGCTCGTGCTAGTATAATGAATGCTGTTTCAATCCACACACCCACGCAGGGTGTGACCCATAAGAAAGCTCAAAAGGCGTCTATGCGTGTGTTTCAATCCACACACCCACGCAGGGTGTGACTGGTTCATTCCTTGATCCTGCTTCACCAAAAAAAGTTTCAATCCACACACCCACGCAGGGTGTGACCGTCGCCAAGTGATTGATAAACGGAATTAATTATGTTTCAATCCACACACCCACGCAGGGTGTGACCAATTCTCTGTGGTGTTCGGTGAACAGCGAAAAGTTTCAATCCACACACCCACGCAGGGTGTGACATATCACCAATCAACCGACGATATTTCTCCTGATGTTTCAATCCACACACCCACGCAGGGTGTGACCAATAGGGCGGCCGTAAGAGAACCAGACATAAATGTTTCAATCCACACACCCACGCAGGGTGTGACTGCTATTGGTGCTTCGTCTCAAAATAAGATTAATGTTTCAATCCACACACCCACGCAGGGTGTGACAGCACAGAAATAGCTGATAATTTACAAACTATTGTTTCAATCCACACACCCACGCAGGGTGTGACTTGGTGGAGAAAGTGTAAGTACAATATTAGGTAGTTTCAATCCACACACCCACGCAGGGTGTGACTTTTCGTGTATATACAATAACCAATACTGTAAAAGTTTCAATCCACACACCCACGCAGGGTGTGACATAGGTGATAGTCTGACATCCGCAGGTAAATATGTTTCAATCCACACACCCACGCAGGGTGTGACGATGCAATCGCAACCGTTCTTTGTAAGGAGGCGGTTTCAATCCACACACCCACGCAGGGTGTGACTAGTAGTAATGTTTGCGTTCAATATTTGGGCGGGTTTCAATCCACACACCCACGCAGGGTGTGACCAGCCATGCGGATAAATCTCATAACGTCGCAAAGGTTTCAATCCACACACCCACGCAGGGTGTGACGCATTTGCAACCGATAATTGACAGATTGGAAAAAGTTTCAATCCACACACCCACGCAGGGTGTGACCCGGGTGGGAATGTTATACAAGCGTAGGACAAACGTTTCAATCCACACACCCACGCAGGGTGTGACTCTATATCTAATAACATATTATAAATCAGCAAATTTAATCCACTGTTATGCGAATCATCATTATTATTCAACTTCATAACAAAGAAATACCCTACAAATAATTTAATCTACTGATTATTAACACATGCGAAGATACTACTTTTTTTGTAACACACCACATTCGCATTATATTATAAGAGCCTCCTCAAGTTTATACGCCGTTTCAACACCTATTACTTCCACCCTCTTATTCTCATTTTTACTAAGAATATAAAAACGAACACTATCAAGAGACATATCAATAATATCCCTAACTCTCCCTTTTAGAAGAGAATATTGCGCTTCCGTCACTACACACTCAAAGACTGAGTTCTGCACCCTCTGTCCATAATCCAGACAAGCCTTGGCCACACATCGTAAACGGCGAGCCCCCTCTTTGCTTGTAGTATCCACATCGTAAGTCACAAGAATGTACATAATTAAAAATCATTTTATAAGAAATACCGGATAATCGTCAATATCCTGCCTGATATATCTTGCCATTAACATAGCCTGCACATAAGGCAGAAGCCCTATTTCAACTTTTTCATTAAGATAAGGATGAATTATCACTTCCCTTTTCCTTGCCTGCCATGCAGTAATAAAAGTCTTTTTCCCTTTATCTGTCATAACAACCCCATTATCACCTTGGAACAAGAAGTCTTTTACTGAAATCTGTCTTTTATTAATCAACGACAAAATAAAACGGTCGCCAAGGTAAGCACGTAACTCTTCCATCATATCTAAGGCCAACGATGTGCGCCCCGGACGGAGTGTATGGAGAAACCCGACGTATGGATCAAGGCCAACAGTTTCGAGAGCGGCCGCAACATCATTGGCTATCAACGTATATGCAAAAGACAACATGGCATTCACCGCATCCTTGGGAGGACGACGATTGCGACCATGAAATGGGAAATCAGTCTTCTGATTAAGTATCAAGATTGGCAATACCTCAAAATAGGCATTCGAAGCCATCCCCTCATAACCAATTAATTCCGTCTTATCTTGAGCCTTCAAAGCATCACGCTTGGCACGTTCCAATACTTGCACCGCCCTATTAATGTCTTCATTCTCACCATAATCACGAATATATCTCCTCAATATATTGCGATAGTTTTGAATCTTACCACCAATCATCAACCTAACCACATGCAACGACCAAGATGCATCGTCCGACAATTGGTACTGCTTTTTGCGTAACAGAACATTCCCTTTCGTAGCACCTTGAACCCTGCTGATAAATCTGCCTTGTGGAGAAAGAAATGTGAGTGATATACCATTGTCACTACACAATTTCATCACACCGGGACTTGCGCCCATATATCCGAACGTAACGATGCCCTCTATATTTATGACAGGAATACGAAACACCTCCTCCTGCTGAACAGATATAACGACATTCAGCCCATCCTTACTAAGATACGCTTCCGGTGTCGTCACATACAAAGTATTCAATAGTTTTCTCATAGATACAGATTTTTAGTAAGGTAATTATCTACCGAAGTACAATTATTTACCATTTCCGGCATGCAGATATCTTTCAGCGAGCACTTGTCACAATGTTTCCCATATTCAGCCTTCGGGATAACCGCTTTACTAAATATATCGTGCATATCCCGGGCACATTGTCTGACTATATTTCGCAGCTCCTCCGTTATATCCACATTAACCCGATGGCGAAGCTCCCCATAAAAGAAAGAGCCGTATGGTATATGGATAGCATACATTTCTTCTATGCACATGATTTGTGCTGCCAACTGCACTTCATCCACCTCGTTTCTTTTCGGTTTGCCATGCTTATACTCCACAGCAACCGGTTGCCATCGCCCCGGATAGTTGGGATGCAAAATCGTATTTTCAAAAGATGAGGAAGGAAGTAACTCTATGGCATCAGAGATTCCATAGAGTCCAAGTTCACGCGAAGCGATATTCACCGCACGCAATGTTATCTGGTCACCACACTTTTGTCTATAAAACGGATCATCTACATGCTTGTGCAGAATCTGTCCTTCGATGGTGAGACGATTATCATCCCATTGCTGCTCAATGTGTATCAAAGCCCATTGCCGGGGACAGAACCTAAAGTGCTGAATCCCCGACAACATGAGCATATCGTCTTCATTGTACATACGATGGAATTATATCAGTTCCTCAATAGTTACATTTGATGGAGCATTCTCCTTATCTATAGTAACTGAATAGTCGATGAATGAGCGTGGTGCTCCATCGCAGACTTTCTCCACTTTTACCAATTCAAACAACTTGTTGGCGGGAGCATTACCCAATATGGAGTCATGCTTGAAGACTATCAGTTTTTGAGCACTCATCAATCCACGTGCCGCCGAACGATCCACATCGAACATGTTCTTTAAAGCTTCCCAAAATAGTTCAAGGTCTTCTTCAGAAAATCCTGTCTGTTGTGCCAAGTTAGCGGAGATGAAGCCGTGACAGACATAGAGGCCATAAGGAATGGTCGCTTTACGTCCCTGTATTCCCACTTGTGATTCATAGGTCTTTTCTTCATCACGAGCTACACATACGGTTAATGCATGCTCTGCTGAAACAATCATATCTTGCGAACGGGCAAAAGTCATTTGAATCGGCCCCCTCACTTGTCCTGCGTTAGGTCCGGTTGAGAGTACTGCTCCAAAAGTCCTAACGTCAAAGAAGCGTCTGCACATAGCAATTTTACCAGCTGAACTCTTATCGGCAGGAGCTTTTTCTTTGATTTTTAGTTCTATTCCTAAATCTTCTTTGTACATTTTGCGGATTTCTTCATTAATAAAGACCTCTTCTCCAGAAATTTCTTTGGATTTGACAAGAATATCGTTACCTGCTTTTCCTGCTTGGGCTATTTGTACATAATTACGTACCTTGCGTTTCAAACAAACATCTGTAACAAGGCCTATACCAGTTTCAGCATCTATCCGAGGAAGATTACCTGCATCCGGGTCACCATTTGGATTACCATCTTGTACATCAAAAATGTAAACGAAATCAATTCTATTCTTTAATTCTGACATAATTGTATATTTTTAAAAATTATTCTTCAGTTTCTTGATTCTCTCTGTGAGCTTTCTGATGATAATAGCCGAGGAAGAATCGTCCTTGATCTTCCAAACTCAATGTATTAGGAAAATTTTGAATTAAAACTATTATCTCTTTCTTTTGATTATCAAAGAAATTAGCAAGGCCTTTCTTCTCTTTAGCCAATTTAGCATAATGACTGTTTGATAATTTGAGAACTGTTGAAAATACTGTAGATGGCGTAGATGAAGCCGCGTTCATGTAACTTGAACGAATGGAATCTTGTTTATTTGCTGCATATTGTAGGTTTTCCAACACGGCAAACAGCCTTCCACAAAGATACCCTTGATTTTGATTTTCTTTGTCTAACATAATATCTAATTTTTTATGGTTGTTATTTTCGTTTAGTCTGTTGAGATATGCCTTGATGATAGCAGCACGCACTATATTGACGGATTGTTCTGCACGTATGCGACGAATACATGCTTGAAAGAGAGAAGCCGGATACGGCAACCCTTGAAATATGCTTCTCACCACAGCATCAGGAAGGTTGGGAGTCGCATCACTTGACTTTCCTCCAAGAGTAACATTTCCAAGAATGGAATGCATTCCCACGTACGGCTTCTTATCTTTGCGAGTGTCAACCATCTCCATATCCGTAAAATGTTTACTTATCAAACCTGCAAATTCACGCAAAGGCATCTCATTCCAATATACTACCGCAATTCTTGCCGAATTAGGAGCCAAACCCAAAATGAAGAATTTGTCATCATCGTTTGCCGATAATTTTCCGTTATAGATAGACTGGAAAGTATCATATACTAACTTTATGCGCCTGTTTGAGTCGTCATTTTCTTCTTCAATCCGCCCCAACAAAGAAAATAGACTATTTTCGGACTCTTTTGAAGCCTCGCTATTGGAGGAAGCCCAGAAAAGATAAGTACGTGAGCCCACCATAAACTTATTGTGAGAATCCGAACGCAGCAAATGATTCAATGCGGTTGTATATGCAAATTCAGCTTCTTCTGATATTGGAGCATTGTATCCTTTAGATTTCCCATACGAATCATACCCGGAATTAACTTGAAATGCAACTAGTTTAGCTGTTTCTTGGCTTCCAAGTATCTTTGTAGCAGTTGTAATCTCTACAACTTTTGAATATCTCCCTGTTATCAAACAAAGATTTCCTGCCACGCCATGATTCTCGTCAAACAAATTTATCAATTCCCTTTTCGAAGCCACTATTTTCGTATCCCCTTCTATAAGGAAAGAAAAGGTAGAATATTTCTTATTAAGATTTTTGGCTATATCATCCCATAAAGAATCTTTCTGCATAGCCCCAACTATAAAAGAATGGTCTTGCTGATAAAATGCATAAACAGCTTTTATGTCCTCATTATCCGGAAAAGCATCATATATATCTTTTACTTTCGCCTTAAATACTTCAAAGTACTTACGTATCTTTTCCATATCCCCCTTATCGGAATAACCAAATACATATTTACAATTGTCATACAAATAGTTTGCAACAGGGGCACTTGACCGGCTAACACTTTTCTTAACAAGAAACCGCTGTGCCGACTTCTTATCTATGCGCCTGTCTTCAAAGCGCAGAAATTTTCCACATCTATCAATAACAATAATAAATCCAATCTCTTTGTATTCTAAACCAAAAGGGGCCACATCATCTCCACTTCGATGATAGTAATCATATAATGCTTTCAGTATCATCTCAACACCTCCTCACTATCTTTATCCGGTACAACAATCACTCCCTTTTTCATTTGGGCTCTATAAAACATAGCATTCGGTTTTTGTGGATTTTCCTCAAAGTCCATATCATAAAGCATAATGCCGAAATCCCTGTCTTCGGCTAAGGGATAATCAAGATTATCAGTACTTTCAATATACTTCCAGTTTGCAGAAAACTCACGACATCCGAGATAGGGCTGCGTAAAACATTGCCCTTGTGATGCCCTGCGTTCGAACATCTGATAATACTTCATAGGATTCTCGTCGGCACTTGGCTGATGCTTGGCAAAAGCCTCTTTCGGACGGTCTTTTACCGGAATAAATACTAACTTAGCATAAATTCGGTAACGCACATCCAACAGAAGCAACGTGTTCTTCTGCTGACGTTTATCTTCAATAATGATAGGTGATTTACTGGCAACTGCCCCCACCTCATTCCGTCTAATGGTAGCCCATTTAATAGGTCTGAGTACCTCAATCTTTGTTACCTGCCAACGCATGGCATAGCGTTTAAACAGTATCGCTTCAAAGATGGCGCGTGCCGCCGATGGCGTTATGACATCGTAACTCACACGCTCTACTTTCAATTCCGGACGAGTGAAACAAGCCCAATCGCCCCACACCTCCAGACAATATTCTTTATCTGTATATTCCATATCATTCATCGTTTTCCTTGTTTTCCAATAAATCTTCCGGCTTCTGACCTTCAAAAAACCTTTTTGCCGACAAGGGAGTTACCACTTCACGACCGGTTTTTTGCTCCAACTGTTCGCGTGCCACACGAGCCACATCACCACCGTCAGCCGCACACTGCATATTTTCACCCAATGTCTGAGGATTTTTAGCTTTAGTAATACTTGTCGTAGAGAGTTCGGCCAGCATATTAAGAACCAATTCTTCATTGGTCATATTGTCCCGGAGATTTTCTTTCTTCAAGCCCTTGAACTGTTTGTACTCCTTTGCCGACTTTCCGGTCCATTGCTGATAGATAATGTCTGTAAGAGTAGCATATTGAACACCTTCCTCTACATTATGTAGTTTCCATTGATCTGTAAGATCTTTACGGATTTCAATGCTCTTCAAGCGTTGGTTTATCCAGTTGTCAGAGTAACCAAGTCGCTTGTAGTCCATCATAGCTTGCTCAATACTCAACTCAGGGTCTTGCATCTGATCAAGACGTTCGGATGCTACATGTGCCATCCATTGCTTGAACGGTTCTGCCTTGGGAGATGGGATAGACTGAATGATACGTAGTAGTTGTTCTGTATCAGCCACATCTGTAAGTCGCATCTTACCGTCTGTGGCTTTCATTTTCAAACCGTGACAATTTGTCACGGTTTCATTTCCCTCTTCTTTAAGTCTTTGCTTTAACTTACGCCAATAAGCAGTTGCATCAACACTGTCTGTTAAAACTGACACCACATCAACTATCGAAAAATACCATTTTTCCTTTTCATCATCCCACACGGTGCGGACTTTACGTTCTTCAAACAATTTCAATGTTTCTTTCTTTGTCATATCCGTTTCTTTATATCATTAATACTTCCTCCAGCCAATGGTTATCAAGGCTGAGACCTGTGGCTTTATTATACTGAGACCTGTCTGCCAATACATATATTCCTTCCAATATTTCTTCGACAAGCCCATAGCCTTTCAGTTGCTTAAAATCATAGGAACGGATGCCTACAGTAAATTTCGCCAATTGCTTCACCAACGAGTAGGTACACCCCGATTCTTTCAACTGCTCTATAAGTTCCATGCTGTTTTCCCAATTTATGATAACATTTATACTCGTATCATCAATCAGGTGAAATTCTTTTGATGCAGTTTCAAAACATAACTCAGTAGGTTTGTAGAGCCAGTGCTTTATATCCTTTTCATCAAATGTTTGTTTTCTGCTATACAATTGACAAAAATAGGCTTTCATGGTAGAAGGAGCAAACCAATCACTATCTTCCGGCAAATTCAACCGAGCATTGTTGGAGTCAGCCATTGAACCGAAGAGCTTTCGCTTCTCTGCCGCCAGACTGAACACAAATGTATGTCCCATGGCACTTCGTCCTTCCCGATTGCACCGTCCCGCTGCTTGCAATACAGAATCGAGTCCTGCTTCTTGACGGAACACAACCGGAAAGTCTATATCCACACCGGCCTCCACAAGCTGGGTTGCAATGACCCTGACAATCGGCTGCGACTCATCCTTCAATAAAGTTTTTATTTTACCAATAGTTTCGTGTAAGTGGGCAGGGCACATCATTCTAGACAAATGCAATTTCACTCCGTCATTGGGCAAACGGTCATACAGCTCTTTGGCATCTTTACGAGTGTTCACTATGCACAACACCTTATTATATTCAGACACCTTTGCAGCTATCTCATCGTATGTTTTTCCTGTATCATCGATTGACAACTTCACACGGCGAAGCTGGTCATGCAAAGCAAATTCTTCCGGAATAATTTCCTTGATATGTTCTATTCCCTTAAAATCAGCTTTAGGATTTGTTCCTTCTATCAGACCACTCAGTACCGGCTGGCTTGCCGTGGTAAACAATACCGAAACCCCGAACATTTCCTGATACGCTTTCAGCGCATCGACTATCGGCCGCAAGAAGCCGGTTGGCAACATCTGAACCTCATCCAAAACAAGAATTGAATTTGCCATGTTGTGCAGTTTGCGGCAATCAGATGTTTTATTGCTAAACATAGATTCAAAAAGCTGTACATTGGTAGTGACAATAATGGGATAGTCCCAATTCTCTGTAGCCAATTTTGCTTTTTCCCTATTTTCCTCGTCCTTAATATCATCGGGGTCGAAATTACTATGATGCTCCAATACATTTTCTTCACCAAAGATTTCCTTCAAAAGCCCTGCCGTTTGCACAATGATACTGGTATATGGGATGGCGATGATGATACGATTCATTGAATGGCTTACAGCATGCTTCATGGCCCATAACAAAGAAGAAAGTGTTTTACCGCCTCCCGTCGGAACTGTAAGACTATAAAATCCTTTTTCGCTTGAAGAAGTTCTACTGCATTGTTCTTTCACTTGCTGGCGGATGCGGTTCACTTTCGTATCGGCTGCATTCGATTGCAGTTTTTGCATATATGCCTCCAGCTGTGGAAGCAAATCGGCAAGCGTAGCCGAATTTCCCCGCTTCCGCCATGACTCTACATCCATAAACCGTTCTGTATCGAGCCGGTCGGCATCTACAAGACAGGAAAAAAGCATACGGGAAAGGTGATGAAAGTGTTTCCATTCAACCTTTGATTTAGAAAAAGGTGAATCAATAAATTCTTGGAATAATAAAGGTTTGTTTATGCTAATGTCACCCTCGTTTATTTCTTTGGACAATAGCCTCTCTTTCAATATGTTTTCCACATCCCCGAAATCATGTAACCCTGTGTGATGAGAAATAATTTGGTTTACAAGAAGATGGGAAACATCCTTTCCCATAAGTTCTTTTGCCAATATTCCACCCACAAAAGCATGGGTATGATCATCATAGCGCTTCTTGTCACTCGTAGGCAAACCATTCATCTTGCGTATGTATTGCTGGAATGCCGCCCGTTCCTTTCCTTTGTCATGAAGTAGGCCGAGCGCACGCCCCCAAGAAGGAAGTCCGAACTGCCCGGCGAAGGATGCCGCCATATCAGCAACCCCCTTTTGATGTTCATCATTGGTTTGTATCATCCATTGACCATTATCCCTATTTTGATACAAATGGGATATCAACTGATTTTCCTCTATCATCTGATTAAATTTATAAGGCTAGCATTCCACAAATATAGTGAATAATATCAGACTCTCGCAAAAGAAAATCATATTTCAAGTCAGCTCCATCAGTTTTCATCCTTAAAACAAGAAATACAACCAACAACGACAAGAACAGGCATTCCGCTTTGTCGCCTCTACGCGGAAAAAAGAGAACAAACCATTTCGGCGGGATACAAAAATTTCCGTCACTACATCTCTTTTAGAATCAGTAAGATGTAGTGACGGAAGAAAAAACAATCTGATTATCCACATAGGTAATCCAGCATTTATATTTCAATACAAATAACGTATAAAGCAAACGTTATCGGGCATTCCCATGTGATGCAATCATCCATCAATGAAGCTTTTATGGTATGATTGCAGATAATTAGTAAACATCAAGCTTTCACCACCGCCAGCAGCTCATCCGGTGTAACCAGTGACTGCTCGCCTGTAGTCATATTCTTCAAAGTCAGTTTCCCTTCGTTCATTTCATTTTCACCAACAATAGCGACAAAAGGAATCTGCTTGTCATTGGCATATCCCATCTGCTTCTTCATTTTAGAAGCATCCGGATAAATTTCAGCGCGCACCCCTGCTTCACGGACTTTTGCCAGGATAGGCAGACAATAAGCAGCCTCTTTATCGCCGAAGTTTACAAACAACAGCTCGGTTCCGTTCACCGCTTCTTTCGGATACAAATCCAACTGATTCAACACATCAAAAATACGGTCGGCTCCGAAAGAGATACCTACACCAGACATACCATCCATACCAAAGACACCGGTCAGATTATCATAACGGCCACCACCACTGATGCTGCCAATCTGCACATCCAAGGCCTTCACTTCAAAAATTGCTCCTGTATAATAATTCAAGCCGCGAGCCAAAGTCAAATCCAATTCCACTTCACTCTTCACACCCAGTGCAGACACGGTTTTTAATATGAATTCACTTTCTTCCACTCCCTTCAATCCCGCTTCACTGGTAGCAAGGACAGTCTTCAAAGTTTCCAATTTCTCTTCATTGCTTCCACTCAATAAAATAATCGGCTGCAATTTATCAATAGCCTCTTGAGGAATCCCTTTAGAAGCCAATTCCGCATTTACATTTTCCAATCCGATTTTATCCAGTTTGTCAATGGCTACGGTAATATCTACAATTTTATCAGCCTCCCCGATAATCTCGGCAATACCGGTCAATATCTTACGGTTATTGATTTTAATTGAAACACGTACTCCGAATTTACCAAATACACGGTCTATCATCTGTACCAGCTCCACTTCATTCAATAAAGAATTGCTGCCTACCACATCGGCGTCACATTGGTAAAACTCACGGTAACGCCCTTTTTGGGGACGATCCGCACGCCAAACCGGTTGGATTTGATAACGTTTGAAAGGAAAACTTATTTCATCACGATGCATCACCACATAGCGGGCAAAAGGTACGGTGAGATCGTAGCGCAATCCTTTTTCACAGAACTTGCTCGCCAGCTTTACCGCATTGCGGCTCAGCAATTCCTCATCGGTAATGCCGTTGAAATAATCACCTGAGTTCTGTATCTTAAACAATAACTTATCCCCTTCGTCACCGTATTTTCCCATCAAGGTAGACAAATTCTCCATAGAAGGAGTTTCAATCTGCTGATAGCCGAAAAGATGAAACACATCACGGATCGTATTGAATATATAGTTACGTTTCGCCATTTCCACCGGCGAAAAATCTCTCGTTCCTTTAGGTATACCTGGTTTTGCTGCCATAATGATTCTATTTAATTTATTTTGAGCCACAAAATTACACTAAATATTTCATTCGTAAAAAGAATACTTCTTAATATTGCTCATTGCCGGCAATATTAAGAAGTTAAACAGCCGGTGCCTTAAGTGCATATCTCAGTATGGGCCGTTTCCCTACGAACTCATTGTTTAATAATTTCGTAAGCTGTAGAATGAACCCCTCTATTCTCTATTTTTCCCTCCAATACATCCAAAGCGAACTCAATGCCCCGGACAGCCATCTGTGAGCTGAAAATATCAGCTGTTGCAACCAGTTTTCCCGTAGAAAGAAATTCTTTCATTACCGCATCATTATCAAAGCCCACTACAGGCAGATAGCAATTTTTTTCTTGCATCTGCTGAAGAACCCCCAACGCCATCGCATCATTGCTGCAATATACAGCTTTCAAATCAGGATACCGCATCCACATAGCCTGAAAAACTTCGGCGGCTTTCTCCGTTTCCCAGTCGGCCGGTTCGGATGCCACCAATCTTAACCCTTTTTCTTCTATCGCCTTGATAAAACCTCTTTTACGCTGCTGTGCATTATCGGCTGCCGCCAATCCTTCAATAATAGCAACTTTATCTTCATTCCGCAACTTCTTATCCAATAATTTACCCACTTCATACGCAGCTGCAAAATTATCCGGTCCCACAAAAGCCACTTCTACTCCTGCCTGCTCCAATAGCTGAGTATCCAACCGGATATCAATATTGATTACCGGAACTCCTTTCCTGACAGCCTCTACTACAGGCTGAACTAAGGCTTTTGAATCTATAGGAACCAATACGATAGCATCGACTTGCTGATGAATCAAGGAATACATCAAGTCAACCTGTTCCTCTACCTCTGTCTGTGTAGCCGTTCCCACACAAACCAAATCCAAAAACGGAAGAGGGGCCGCATACTGAATGGCCCCTTCTTTCATCACTTTGAAAAAATCGGCTTGTAACGACTTCATTACAAGCCCTATTTTATAATTTCTCTTCATCTAATTTTTAATTTGACAAAGTAATGCTTATTAATCCGATAATAAACAAGGAGAACATAGCCGCAATCAGTTTATTGGTCCCCTTCGGAGCTTCCTTAAATTCCTTCCAGACAAAAACTCCCCAGATCATAGCCACCACAGGCGCTGCGTTGCTAAGGGCATAAGAGATAGCCGGATTGGCAGCACCTGCTCCCATAAAACTAATCACCATGCCGCCCATCCAGATAAAGCCTCCCAGCATACCTGTGAGATGGGTCTTGGCATCGCCGGCAAAGTAATCTTTCATGGTCACCGCCTTGCCTTCTACCGGATGCTTCATGGCAAAGGTATTGAATATAGGTGTGCTGGCCAGAATACCTACCGCAAAGAAGAACACACCTGTATAAGGAGTCAGCGTTCCGGTTCCTCCCGCCACATACTGCGGGTCAAGAGATTTCACTACCAATCCGTAAAAGAACATGATAGCGATACCTGCCATAATGGCCAGCAGAATCCCCTTCTTCGGAGTGGAAGCCTTGCCGGACGATAACTTTCCGTACGCTTTTCCGCAGATCAGTATAGCTACAATGATGACTAACACACCACTCCATAGTAAAAGCTGATTTCCCTGATAGGTCTGACCGGCCAAAGAGATTAATAAATAATTGAATACAATACCTCCAATCCAGGCCAAGCCTCCACCGATAGGAAAACCTACTGACATTCCGGCTACAGCAATGGCTGCGGTAAGAAATATATTGCCAAAGTTCCACACAACACCGCCCAAGAATGCATATTGAATGCTAGACCAGTCCATGACTGCCAAATCCTGAAAAAAGGTACGGCCTTCACTTCCCATACTTCCCAAAGTCACCGCCCCCAATAAAGCTGTAAGGAACAGACCGACGGTCAAATCCCAATAAAACAGTTCAAAGCTCCATTGCTTGGCGGCAACCATCTTCTGCGTATTTGCCCAAGAGCCCCAGCAGGCACAGCAAATAACACAGCAGAGGATTGCCAAAAAGTAATTATCTACCAATATCATATTTCATCGATATTATTCGTGAATATAGATATTCCAGTTCAGATAAGTTTCAATAGCTTCCGCCAAAATATCTTTCACATTGCCACGGCACATAGCCACATGATGTTCGAATCCATTCTTACAAATATATTTCATAAGCGGCTGCAGATTATCCACCTTGGTTACTGCTATACAACCATCCATTCCGTATGGGTCATCGGTCAGGTCACCTTTGCCCAAATAAGACTTGATACAACCCTTCGTATCATCTGTCGAGATGCGGAAGAAGGTGAAATCACCCTGTTTTACTTTACCGTAAACGGCACCGAAAGTATGTACCTTACCTAATGTTCTGCCCAACACTCCTAATGTTCCTAACTTCAAATCATTCATTACAAATGATTTAGGGAAGTTACCACAATGTGTACACACACACTTGTCACGATCCTCGGCAAAGTTATTGTTCCAGTCAAGCAATGCCGACGGGCGACCGGAAGCCAATGTCAACGCATACATAGACACTGCACCGGCAATATCCACTTCACAAGCAGCAGGGATTAATTTTTCACTCAACATACTCATAGTCACACAAGCTGCACAACCATAGTTTTGCTCCAAAGAGTCCCAACACTGGATAGCTACAGCATCAATTTCATTGGCTTCCATCCATTGTTCTACAGCCACACCAAATTTAGCCTGCAAAATCAGTTTATCATTGTATTGTTCGGGAACAGCAGCATATTGTCTGATTTCTTTCAGTTTTGCTTGTAACGTTTCATCAGCATCTTCAATCTTACGGGCGGCAGACAAGATTTCAGAAAGATCTACCGGAACGACTGTAATGCCCGATGCCTGCAACAGTTTCTCGCTGGCGCGGACGGTCTGGAAACCGGCAGGACGAGTGCCGATGGCACCGATGCGAGCATGACGAAGACCATTCACCACCCGGCAGATCGCAGCGAACTTATTAATATCGGCTGCCAGCAAATCAGAATAAATAGAATAAGTATGTAGCGTAGTATCAGTAAAAGGAATGCCATACTGATACAAGTTATTGCATACGGAAATCTTACCACAGAACGCGTCACGACGGCTATCCAAATCCACCTTGTCATTCTCATCATCACATGCCTGAACCAAAACAGGCACATTCAGATCGGCTACACTGATAGCATTGATGATACCGATTTCAAAACCGAAGTTAGGTAATGAAACAATGATTCCATCAATACGGTCACGGTTCTCACGGAACAACTTTGCACATTTCAAGCCATCTTCTCTTGTTTCAATACTGCTACTGCCTGTAGGCGTAGCATCTTCGGGGAGAATGACATAGTCATAGCCCTCTTTCGTCAGTGTTTCCAACAATTGTTTACGGACATCTTTTGCTAATTCCGAGTTAAAATAAGCGCGTGTTCCAATGATGACACCAAAACACATTTTTTTCTTGTTTTTCATTTCTAATGGTATTAAAAGTTACGATATATTCAGTTAGTTATTCTGTCCTATTACTTTCTTAACAGCCTCACGCCAGCCACTATACAAAGATTGAAGTTCTTTTTCCTCCATACAGGGAGCGATGCAATTGTCAATGGTACGCATGGCAGCGGCTTCTTGGAAACTGGCCCACTTCTTACGGGCAAAGCCATTCATGACAACAGCCCCCAATGCAGAAGCTTCCTCTATCTCCGAACGGTTAATGACGGCATGCAGCATATCAGCCTGAAACTGCATCAGGAACTGATTCTTCGTGGGGCCTCCGTCAACACGCAACGCTTTCAGCTCGATTCCTGCCTGCCGGGTCATCATGTCTATCAAATCCTTCACTTGATAAGCAATGGATTCCAATCCTGCACGCAGCACATGCGCTTTTCCAGCATTCAGTGTCATTCCCCAGATGGCAGCTTTAGCATCCGGTTTCCACCAGGGAGCTCCCAATCCGGTAAAGGCGGGAACCAGATAGACTCCATCATTGTTTTTAACCGAAGTCGCCAAGGTTTCAATTTGATTGAACGAGTCCACCAATCCCAATTTCTCCACCATCCATTTGATAGTGGCTCCGGTGCAATGGATATTGCCCTCAAAAGCATAATACACTTTACCCAAAGCCGAGAATCCGACGGATGTAACCAGCCCTTCAGGAGCAGCGACAGCCTCTTCTCCAATGTTAACCATAACAGATGATCCCGTTCCATAAGTCACCTTGCCCATACCTGCCTCAAAACACATCTGACCGGTTAATGCTCCATGGGAATCACCTAAAACACCTGCTATTTGTATCGGAGATTTGAACAAACCCTCTATCGTTGTTTCTCCAAAAACAGCATCACAGGGCAACGCTTCCGGCATCATACTCCGGGGAATAGTGAAGAGTTTCAACAACTCTTCATCCCAGTCCAAAGTATGAATATTAAAAAGCATGGTACGCGACGCATTCGTATAATCAGTCAGATGCTTCCTGCCTTCGGTCAGTTTCCAAATCAGCCAGGAATCAATAGTTCCCATCAACAAATCGCCTTTTTCTGCCAGTTCACGTCCATTTTCCACGTTATCCAATATCCACTTAGCACCACTGGCAGAAAAATAAGGATCGATAAGCAATCCGGTCTTTCGTTGTACCAGTTCGCTGTATCCCTTATCTTTCAGTTCTTTGCAAATAGCCGCTCCCCGCTGGCATTGCCATACCACGGCATGATAAACGGACTTGCCGGTATGTCGGTTCCAAACAACCACCGTTTCGCGCTGATTGGTGATGGCAAGAGAATAAGAAATATCCTTTCCATTCACTTCTTCTTGTTCAAGCAGACAATGTATCGCTTCTATGGTATTTTTATAGATTTCTTCGGCATCATGCTCTACCCATCCTATCTGCGGGTAGAATTGCTGATGTTCTATATTTACCCGATGCAACAATTCGCAATCTTCAGAGAACAGCATGGCTTTTGTTGCCGAAGTACTTTGATCTATGGTAATTATTCTGCTAATCATACTATTAGATTTAAAAAGGATATGTTTATTTTTTCACGAATTCAAGGGCAGTCTTGCAGATGCCCTCTTTATCCAATCCGTAATGGGCAAAGATTTCATGGGAGTTTCCATGAACCACGTTCTCATCGGGGATGCCGATAATGCGTACCGGAATCGGATTTTCGGAAAGCGTCTCAACCACAATAGCTCCCAAACCACCAAACTGACTATGCTCTTCCACAGTGATAATTCTTCCGGTTTCTTCTGCCGCTTTCCTGATGGCTTCCGCATCAACGGGCTTGATGGAAGACATATCCAACACACGTGCCTTAATGCCTTTCTCCTGTAACATCAAACCAGCTTGATAAGCATGATAAACCGTTTCTCCGGCAGCAATGATGGTCAGGTCCGTACCGTTCAGCAGCATATTAGCTTTTCCCAGAACAAAATCAAAATCATCATTCTCATACACATCGGGAACAGCAGCTCTTCCTACACGTACATACACCGGTTCAGGATAATCTACCAATAGTTTGACCAACTTGCGTGTCTGACGGGCATCACAAGGAAGAACGATATTCATTCCCGGAAAAGTTCTTAATACGGCAATATCATGCAGGCTATGATGAGTAGCCCCCAAAGCACCATAAGCAACTCCACCACTTACTCCGAGTATCTTCACATTATTCTGACTGTAAGCCAAGTCCACTTTTACCTGCTCCAAGCTACGTGCCACGTAAAAGCAAGCCGGGCCACATACAAACACTTTTTTTCCGCTATGTGCCAAACCTGCTGATATTCCTACCGCATCCTGTTCGGCTATTCCACATTCTACAAACTGTGCAGGTAATTCTTTTGCAAAATCCCCCAAAGTAACAGATCCTCTGGCGTCTGTTGTAACCGCCACAATATCTTTATCCTGACGCGCCAACTCCAGCAACGTATCTGTAAAGCTCTTTCTGCACGCTATCATATTATTTGCCATTGTTTTCTTTTTCTAGTTTTTCAATTCTTTCGGATACCTCGCGAACAGCCTCTTCATATTGTTCGGCTGTAGGCACGCCATGATGCCATTTTGCAATGCCTTCCATATAAGACACTCCTTTTCCTTTTGTAGTATGGGAGATAAGCAAATGAGGCTTTTTATTCGTATAATCAATAGAACGGAAAGTCCGGATGATATCTTCCATCTCATCTCCGTTCATTTCCAATACATCCCAACCGAAGGCAGTCCAGCGGTCGCGCATACTCTCCAATGACATGACCTCCTCGGTTGTACCGCTGATCTGCAAACGATTACGGTCAATAATGGCTACCAGATTATCCAATTTATACTGGTTTCCTGCCATAGCAGCTTCATATATAGAACCTTCCCCTTGCTCACCATCTCCCATCAATACATACGTTTTATAATCAGCTTTATCCATTTTGGCAGCCATCGCCATTCCGACACCTACAGACAAGCCATGCCCTAAAGCTCCTGTATTTACTTCAATACCCGGTACCTCTATAGTAGGATGGCCGGACAAGATAGATCCGAATTCTCCTAATGTGTCGGTTACCTCACGAGAGATGAAACCTTTTGCTTCCAGCGTAACATATAACGCTTCTACGCAATGCCCTTTGCTCATTACAAAACGATCTCTTTTCGTTTCCTTTGGTTTATCCGGCCAAACACGCATTATATCAAAATAAAGTGCTGTAAGCACGTTAAGACACGACAGATCACCTCCAATGTGTCCTGCTTTTGCTTTATACACAATCTCAACCAACCGTTTCCGATTCTTTTCCGATTGTAATTCTAACGTTTCAACTTGCATATTATTATCATTTACTTTCTTATACTTTCGCAAATAACGGAATTTAACTGGAAACATTCAATACAAAACGAAATAAAATGAAAATAAATTTGATTATATTAACAATAAACGCCTAAATAATCTATAAATCAGGACAATTAATTTATTCTGCTAACAAAGTTATATCTCTATATAAACAAGACTCTCCGATTGTCTATTTTGTACCCAACAGAACTGTTATAAAAAAAGAAGCAAACAATAAGGAGAAATAAGGAAGTAAAATCAAAGTTGATAAAAAAGGTGATCAAGAATGTATTTTCCAACATTCTCAATCACCCATATTACCTTTGTTTCAGTAAGAATCAGATAACTTCGACCTCTAATTCTTTTAATCTTTCAAAATCCTCTTCGGTTATAGTACTATCTGTAATAATAGCATTTGCTAATGAAACCGAGCCTAAACTAGCAAAAGCACTGACACCTATTTTTGAACAATCAGCCACCAGATACACTTTACTGGCAGACTCTATCATAGCAGATTTCACGACCAAATCACTTAGACTAGGATAAGTCAGCTTCATATCCGAAGAAATACCGGCCGTAGCCAGAAACAATTTATTAGCGCGTATATCTTTAAATGAATCGGCCGCCATTTTTCCTGTCAAAGAAAGTGTAGGAGCCTTGAATTCACCTCCGGTAACAATCAGATTAATACCATGATTCTCACCTAAAATCAAAGCTATATTCAAAGCATTGGTAATGACTGTCAGGTCCTTATAATTCATTAAAAGCTTTGCGATCTCTGTAGTTGTAGAACCGGAATCAAGAATTATACTGTCCCCCTCCTGAATAAACTGAATAGCTTTCTGAGCGATTTCTTTCTTTTCCTCCAAATGAGTCTGATTGAACAATTGCCCGGTCTTGGCAAACGACCCTACTCCTTTCAGAAACGCACCTCCATGCTCTCTTTGGATATACCCCATTTGTTCCAAGGCTTCCAAATCCTGACGGATCGTTACATCCGTCACATTGAAAATTTTACTAAGGTCCTGAACTTTTGCATGCCCGTCTTCACGAATCAGATGCAATATCTTTACTCTTCTTTGATTGAGTGCCATATTTATTAGATTTAGAGGTTATGTTTTTTACGATATTCCTGAATATCCTTAATGGAAACAATTTTCAAACCGAATTTTGCTGCAATCTCACCTAGTTGGGGAAGACGCGCCATTGTACCATCTTCATTCAAAATTTCAACAAGAGCTCCTCCGGGTTTCAAACCTGCCATTCTTGTCATATCCAGTGTGGCTTCGGTATGTCCATTACGCTCCAAGACCCCATTTTCCGCACCATATAGAGGGAAAACGTGCCCGGGACGAGCAAACTCGGAAGGATTCAGATTTCCTGCCACCAAAGCTTTTATTGTTGACGAACGGTCGAAAGCAGAAACTCCCGTAGTACAGCCATACCCTCTTAAATCTACCGACATAGTAAACGGTGTACCTAGCAATGAAGTGTTTTCTTCTGCCATCGGAACCAGACAAAGTTCTTCACAACGTGAATGTGGCAGAGGGGCACATAACAACCCTCTGCCATGAGTAATCATAAAATTTACAATTTCAGGAGTAATCTTTTCTCCTGAAACGATAAAATCGCCTTCGTTTTCACGATCTTCGTCATCAACAACGATCAATACTTTGCCTTGGCGAATATCTTCCAATCCTTCTTCTACTGTATTTAACATTTTAGTGTATCTAGGGAGTTAATTATACCGCAAATTTAAGCTAAAACAAAAAGAATCGAAAACTATTAGCCTTTTTTATGATAAAAAAAATCAATCATCTCCCGTCAGAAGGCTTATCCCATCATTTCACTTCTGTTATTCTAAGAACAATATAAGGAGCATCCGGAATTCTTACTCCCCGATGATGTATATCAAAAACACGATAATCCAATTCCTCCGTTGTTTCAAATATCACAGGATATTCCGTGACAGTCATGGCCCACACATCAATAATCTCCACTTTAAACCGTTTATTCTTTTGCAATTTGTTATAATCCGCATTTTTTACCGGCAGATTAAAAGTCCAGAAACCTTTCACATCTTTTCCCATATTGACCAGATAATAATCTGGTCCAGCAGTAGAAGTAACCAAGTCACGACTGATATCTGCCATCTCCAACGGATGGGGAGCAGCTTCAATAATCGTTCTTAAAAATTTCACACGTTTCCAGCTTTCACCTTTTAAAGATCCCCCTTGCGCCCAAAAGATAGGTTCGTTCCCCTGCTGATAACATTCACCGTGAGTGACATAAATTCCACCCAACAAACCATTCAAAATAAAGCAAGTCATCTGCTGCGGACTTAACCTTCCCCAACGATAAGGTAGATTCCCTTCATACCCAACCTCATCACATATAACCGGTTTGCGATAAATTTTTCTTAAAGTAGCAGAAGCGGTAGAACTCAGTACCGGTGCCTCATCCTGTATGCTGACATGGGTAAATTCAGGCATCCAATAATCAAAATAAGTAGCCGTCGCTCCATGAATAGAACATAAATGGCGATAAGGATCATTCTCAACCACAGTTTTCGTCAACAGCTTCCAATCATCCACAGTTTTCGCTTTTACATAATCCCACTCGTTTGCCATAGACCACCATACATTTCTAAAAGAAGCCAAACGAGCAGTAATATATTTAATATAACGTACATTCACCTCATTCGACATAGCATCAAAGCCCCATCTTCCCTTATCATAAGGATGGAAAAGGATCAAATCCGCCTCAATCCCCAAACGGTTCAGTTGGTCTATCCGTTTCTCCAAATGCTGAAAAAAAGCCGGGTCAAATCTGTCAAAGTCCCATTCTTTCCTTTCATTTCCTTCCTTATCTTTTATCGTCTTCCTTATTTCAAAAGGATAAAGCGCAGGCTCGTCTTTCACTAAAGAATAGTTTTTAGGAAACACACACATCCTTACCTTATTAAAACCGGCTTCACCAAACGATTTCAAAGTAGCCTCCTGAGTCGTTTCCTTCATATGTGTCCATGCATAGGCCGTCGTACCCATCGGATAATAACGGGTACCGTCCGCATATTTAAAATTATGTTCTCCGTCCACCAATACCATGCCATGATTATCTTTTCCGGCAGGTATCACTGTGAATGTACCTTTCCGACCATTCATAGCCCCTATACTGGAAGATGTAACATACCTCCATTCCCCGGCGACAGCAGGCATAAACCGTATCCTATAAGTATTCTCACCATCATAAAACCCTTCCACCGTTTTCTTTTCCTTTCCACAAACGAAAGTAGCGGAAAGACGTGTATCAAAAGGATTCCCTTTGGTCACCTGTTTAAAACTCAACTCAAACCGGTCCCAACATTCCACTTTGTCTTGTGCATTTACTTTTACCACAAAACTTAACAGCGTCCAAACAGCTATTACATAAAATTTTGTACTCATCCTATCATGTTTTAAAAATTATACTCATAAAAGTTTTCCGGAACATTTTCATACTGTGTCAATGAGCACAAAGATAGATTTTACCCTTGAGAGCCAAAGGTAAAATCTTACGTCAATAAGGTATTTTCTTGCTATTTACCTTCATAAACAGCACAAAACGGAACTTAGTTATTATTTTTATACTCAGTCAAAGTCTGATTAAATGCTTTTTTAAACGCCTTGCCAAAGTAACCGGGATCAGAGAAGCCGACGGCAAAAGCGACCTCAGAGAAAGACATACCACTTTGTATAAAACTTTTCGCTTTATTCAACCTATAATTCTTTATATATTCTATCGGAGAAATCCCCATGATACCATTCACTTTCCGATTGAATACAGAGCGGCTCATATTCATGAACTCTGCCAGATCATTCACCCGCAGCCCCGGATTACTGTAATTCTCTTCCATAAATCCTACCAGCTTCTGCATAAACAACTCGTCCAAAGGAACAATTTGCGACACAGGATAAGCGACGGCTTCTAAAGGTTCTTTCTTCGGTTGAGCACCATACTTTGACAAAAAAGCCGACTGAAGCACTTTTCTTTGCCTGATCAAGTTCTCAATTCTCGATTTTAAATAATCGCTGCTGAAAGGTTTAGGTATATAATCATCAATCCCTAATTGTAAACATTGAATACGATCCTCAACAGACGATTTTGCAGAAAGGATAATAAGAGGGATATCACAGGTATTGACATTCTCCTTGATGTGCCTTATCAATTCAATACCATCCATACGCGGCATCATAATATCCGTAATAATAAAATCCGGAATTTCCTCTTCTATCTTTTCCAATGCCATCACCCCGTCGGCAACTCCAACAACACGGTAAGTGCCCGACAATATTTCACATATAAATTGACGCAACTCCGCATTATCCTCCACTACCATCACTTTTACTAAAGTTTCTTTTGTTGCCGGAGGCATGTCCGGCAAAGATATTTTATCATTTTGTTCCGGTTCCGCCAAGACCGTTTCCTGTTCTTCCGAAGTGTCGTTCAATATATATTCAACATTTTTATCCTGAGCATATATTTCTTTTCCTTTATGCAAAACCAGTTTGAATACACTTCCTTTCTTTACTTCACTTTCGACCTGAATTTCCCCATGCAGCATTTTAACCAACTCATTCACCAGCGAAAGCCCTATACCCGATGAAGGCTGCATGTCATTTTCCTTGGACACTGTAGTGAAACGTTCAAATATGGATGACACTTTATCTTTAGAGATGCCAATACCTTCATCTTTTACGGCAATCGAAACAAACTGTCCGCTTTCCATCACAATCAAGGTAATCGACTTGTTATCCGGTGTATACTTAAAGGCATTGGAAAGCAAGTTAAAGATAATTTTCTCGAACTTATCACTATCTATCCACAAAAAAACAGAAGGCAACGTTGTCTGAAGAGAAAAATTTATATTTTTTTCTGTTGCCAACAACCGGAAATTATCCATTATATTATGAAGCATGATAATGATATCCCGGTATTCAATAGTCAAGCCCATTTTTTTATTCTGTATCTTTCTGAAATCCAATACTTGATTAATGAGCAATAACATACGATTGATATTTTTCTGAACCAATTGAAGATGATGCCGGGTCCGGGAAGTCAAAGGCTCCTGGGACAACACTTCGGATACCGGACCGGATATAAGGGTTAAAGGAGTACGTAGTTCATGTGAGATATCAATAAAAGAACGTACTTTTATTTCCGCCAATCTTTGTTCCATATTTACCTTATGCTTCAAATAGTAAATATAGAAAAAAACATATCCGATAGCTAAAGATATCACCAAGACAACAACTAGATAAAAAGCCTTAGCCCAACCGGTTTCCCAAAAGGTGGGTAATACCTGTAAAGTAACCGTTTTCACAGTGTTCATCCAAATACCATCCCCATTGGTCGCCTTTATCTGAAATTGATATTTTCCTGCCGGAAGACTTACAAAACTAACCGAGTTCTTCTTACCTATATAATACCATTGATTATCATCCAACTTATAAGCATACTCGATATCCAAGGAATTAGTATAATCCAACGCAGCAAATGAGATGGTAAAATTCCTCCGCCGGGTAGGGATCTCTAAATAATCCGCATCACTCAATACATGAGACAAATTATCCTCCGAATATTTTATCCCTGTCACTACAATAGGAGCTTCATAAGTCTGCTTAACGATACTATCCGGAGAAAAGACAAGCATACCGCCTTCTGTACCCATTAAGATATCCCCTTGCCTGTCTGTAACCGGAAGACATTCACTATAATTAAAAGAGCGATTGAAAAAAGTTTCTCCAAAAGACTCAAAAGTCTGATCGTGCACATCAAACAGAGTGATATCCGTTTCCGAGCCGATCCATATATTATGATTTTTATCTTCAATCAAGGCTCTAGCCAACGGAGATGTCTCTTTGCCGAACGACCGGAACCGAAGTTCATCAGATAATAAATTTGACGAAACCAACTTACAAAGGCCACCTCCATAACAATAACAATAGATAGTTTCATCCGTCGTTCGTAAAACAGACATCACATCAGCACTACACAATCCGTCAGTCGCCTGCGGACGAGGAAGGTTAAGATAAAAACGAATATTTTCGTAATCCGAAAAATCAGAAGAAAAAGTGATCAAACCTTCTATAGTACCCACCAGTATAGTATGACCGGGTCCCTCCACCATACAACGAATACTGTTGGTACGATTAATAGGAAAACCGGACAATTTATTCTCCGCATGAATAAAACGTATCGCCCCATCTTCCTTTTCCTCAACCAAATTCAATCCGCCACCGTAAGTACCAATCCAAATACGTCCGTTATGATCCTCATCAATGCATGATATTTTATTGTCACTGATGGAATAAGGATCCGACGGATTATTCATATAATGATATACCTCATAATGATAAGGACGATTCCGAGGAACAAGTCTGAACAATCCGTTTTCCTTACTGCCAAGCCATATTGTCTGCGCCTGATCCTTCAGCATGACATAGATTCCACCTTCTGCAAAAACTGTTTCCGTTTGAGCCAGTTCCCCATCAGGCGACAAATAACCCAACAAGTTTTTCTGTGAATCCATAATACGTATAATCCCTTTCTTTGTTGCAATCCATAAATGTTCGTCGCTATCAAACAGAAATGATTTTGTATCAAAATAATTGTCCAACTCCCTATAAGTATAGGGACTGGGCGGAAAGAACATTTTTATAAATGAGCGCTGGGATTTGATCCACAAATTATTTTGTTTGTCAACATAAGTTGTTTTAATAATAGGAGAATAAGGTATATGATTCCTTCCCGGTGTAAAATAGACTTTTAGCTCCCGGCTCTTTTCGTCATAATAACTGAATATACCTTTATAAGGAATAGTCCAAACCACTCCGTTAGGATCTTCATAAATAAAGAGTTCATTTTCCGGAGAAGAAGCCATGTATCCGGAAGGAGTATTCAAATATTGTTTCACTCCGGTTTCCGGATCAAGCCGGATAATTCCCGGCAATCCGGTAAATATCCATAGAAATCCTTTAGAATCCTGATAGACTTTTCTCACAGCCGCATCGTCACGCCCCGGAAGAGAGAAATCATATTTCTCCATCGCCAGTTCAGGGAAACGGCATAGGTACAAACCTTTATCAGACAAAACAGCCAGCTGATTATCTTTCAACACTTTAATTCCGTTTATATGCTGAATCTTCTCTTGAAAAGGAACGATGTTGAATTGCATGGTATTTACATCATAATAGGCTAGCCTGCCATTCTGTGATGCAAGAAAAACAAGATTATCCATTGTTTCGAACATAGAAAAGGGATATGAACTAATGGTCCGCTTGCCAAATATGCTAACTCCCTTGTCACTAAATACCCATTCCTCTCCCTGTTTATCTTCAAAGACCCTACTGACTTTCCCCAGTTCCACATCATCAATAGCTGTAATATACTGAATCCCTGAAGAAACAATACACTCTTTATCTGAAATTCTGAAACATCCTCCATTATTTAAAGTAACCCAAGTAATCCCTTTGGATAAAGGATACAAATTTTCTATTTGCAACGGAGTATTAAAATGTTGTTCATACTGTTTCAGAACATTGATCAGCTTATTTTCACGAATATCATATAAATACAGGCTATGACGATCGTATGCAATCATCCATAAATTGCCGTCGGCCGTATTCTCCAGCCGCTGCATGTGCTGGTTCAAAAGAGAATCAAACTGAAAAGTTTCGAAATCGCGTCCATCAAACCGGCTTACCCCATTCCAAGTACTGACCCATATAAAACCATTATGACTTTGAAGAATCTGCGCCGGATTACTTTGAATCAATCCGTCTCTCACTGTATATTGGCGTGCAACACAAATAGGCTGTGCTTTGACAAAACCCCAATGAAGAAGTAAAAACAAAGTACACCATATATATTTTAACTTTATTGTGTTTCTCATCATCAAATTATTCTAAATGACCAAGTATTTGATGGCTCCCAAATGTTTTTTCATAGGTATTATCTCATTTTGCTGACAGGGCAAAAATACAAATTAAAACGAAAAGAAAAAGAGATTAAAACAAAAATTATCTCGAAACTAATCAAAATATAACTAGAAAAGGCTGCCCGCAGGCAGCCTTCTATAATAAAAATATATTTCCCTTATAAGGTCTTAGTCACGACGTCCCATATAAATCATTATATAGTAAATCAGTGTAGCCAACGAACTAAGTGCCGCAACCACATACGTATAAGCAGCTGAACGCAGCGCATCCTCTGCCGCATGATGGTTATATGAATTTGTAATTCCGGCCTTGCTCAACCATACCAACGCACGCTGGCTGGCATTGATCTCAACAGGCAACGTAATAAAGCTGAAAAGAGTGGTCATGGCAAAAAGACAAATTCCTGCCAACAATAACTGCGGGAAAGTATTCACCATCAAAATACCTGCCAGTAACACCCAAGTCATAATAGAAGATGAGAACTGCACCACAGGCACCAAAGCCGAGCGCATCTTTAGCGGAGCGTATGCACGCGCATGTTGCACGGCGTGTCCGCATTCATGAGCGGCAACTGCCGCAGCAGCCACACTGTTGCTTCCATATACCCCTTCACTAAGGTTCACCGTTTTGTTTGCCGGATTATAATGATCGGTCAGCATACCCGGAGTGCTGGTTACACGCACGTCATAGATACCGTTATCATGCAACATTTTTTCAGCCACATCCTTTCCTGTCATACCGCTGGCCAAAGGCATCTTCGAGTATTTCTTAAACTTGCTTTGCAGACTATTCTGTACAATATAGCTGATTACCGCGATTCCAATAAATAAGATCCAATACATTGACATAGTTTTGTTCTTTATAATTCTGTTGTTAAATATACACGTTATTATGTACAAATAGTTTGCCAGCATCCCCCTTTTAAATAGAATTAAGAATTCCTGCCATCACACGCCTCCGAATTCACATCCGTCAATTTCAATTAAAAAATAATATTATGAGAAAAAAAGAGTGGATTATTGACTTTTGATTTATACATTTGAGGCAAAATTAAGAAATATGGAACATGAAATAGGAAATATATCCATAGCCCGTATCCGACAGATGAATCCCAGTCTAAAAGGGATTAACAATGATTTCGTAATGGATAGAAGCGAACATTACATCCCCGAGAATATGAACCCCATCTTTAAATACCCATTACGGCTGGATGGAATCATTATCTCTATCCGTGAAAAAGGCTCTGCCAAAGTCAATATCAATTTACGGGAATACGACATTGAGCAAAACGATCTGATTATTTGCGCTCCCGGCGATATTCTACAGTCCATGTTATCACCGGGCATTCATTTGTCACAAATGTTTTTAATATCATCTGATTTCTTAAAAGAGATGTATATCAACCTGAACAGTTTCATGCCATTTTTCATCTCATTGAAAGAGAATCCCAAATTTCATTTGATGGAAGAAGAGGTACAGGAACTGAAATCATTCTATGAACTGATAGAAGAAACCGTAAGCCGGAACGATAACTTCAGGACAGAAATCGTACGCAGACTAATGGGGGCCTATTTATATAAGATAGGTTCCATCCTTCATAGAAAACAACCGGAATTCCTTTCCGAGAATCCGAAATCACTGAAAAGGGAAGAGGTATTGTTCAACCAGTTCATCAACTTGCTGACCGAACATCACCGTAAAGAAAGACGCGTAGATTTTTATGCGGAGCAATTATTCCTGAGTCCCAAACATTTCTCCACCGTAGTAAAGAAAGTGAGCGGAAAAACTGCCGGAGAGTGGATTGACGAATATGTAATACTGGAAGCCAAAGCGCTGTTGAAATACTCCGTCATGTCTATTCAGGAAGTAGCTTATTTTATGAACTTCCCGAACCCTTCCTTTTTTGGCAAATACTTCAAGCACCATACCGGGTTATCTCCCAGCGAATACAAGATGCAATAATGAAAACAGAAAATAAAAAATAGTAATCCAACGGGGGTTGTCCAAAAAAAAACGGACAGCCCCCGAAAGTAAATTATATAAGTGTGACTACACTACCTCTCATCTTAAAATAATTTTGCAGGATATTCACCGGCATCCACCAATGCCTGTATCTTGTCAACCACACTCTGACGGTCTTCAGGATAAGTTACTCCAAACCATTTGCTGGTAGTATCCAATACCTCAACGGTAGCAGTACCGTCACTAATCAGCTTGTCCACCATCAGCGGAATAAAGAATTCGCTCTTCAAGTTTTCCATATTTTTAGGATCGCTCAAGAATGCTTTAAAGAATTCCTTGCTGTAAGCAAAGTAATCAGGAGTAAAGCCCCAGAAGTTCATGCTCACCGGAGTTGTGTCAGGGGTAGCTGTCCATTCGCCATTGTCGTCAATATACTTCACTTCTCCGTCTATGCGCTGAATTTTGGTACGTTCTACCACGGAAGTCAACAAATGATCCGCATTGGTTCCACAGATGCCGCGGGATACCGTTCCACTCTCGCTCAATGTATTTCCTACACGGAAGCCCACCATAGCATACGTGTTTTTAGCACCTTCGGGCAGTGCAGAAAGGAACTTGCCCATTACCTGGAACGAGTCACGGCCATAGAAGTCATCGCAATTGATCACCGCAAACGGTTCCTGTATCACATCAGCTCCCATCATGACAGCATGGTTAGTTCCCCAAGGTTTTGTACGCTCCGCAGGACAAGTAAAACCCTCCGGCAGATTGTCTAAAGCCTGGAATACCAGTTCGCAAGGAATATGACCTTCATATTTAGAAATAATCTTTTCACGAAAATCTTGTTCAAAATCTTTACGGATAACAAAGACCAGTTTTCCAAAGCCGGCGTTGATAGCGTCATAAATAGAATAATCCATAATAGTTTCGCCGTTAGGACCCAGACCATCCAATTGCTTCAATCCTCCGTAACGGCTGCCCATACCAGCCGCCAATAAAAATAAAGTTGGTTTCATAGTTTATTTATTTAAAATTGAATATTTGATGGTACAAAGCTACAAAATAATACGGAGGAAAAAAGCTACATTCCATTCAAATTCGAGCATAAATCAATCATTTCCCTCCTTTTGACGCAAATCAAGCCCTATTTCTAGAAAGGATAGCCGATGGCAAAGTGCAATCCCAGTCCATCCTTAAACTTAGGAATATTATAATATCCTTTCTTGCCGGTATCATACGGATCATGAAGAGCAATACCCAGATCCAGGCGGATCACCAGGAAAGTAAGGTCATAACGCAATCCCACCCCAGTACCCAAAGCTATACTTTTAGCAAAATTACGAAGAGTAAGCAAACCGCCGGGACGTATATTCTCACCTTCCTCATTCTTTTGTTCACGCAGCAGCCACACATTTCCCGCATCCAGAAAAGCTGCCCCGTACAAATCACCCAGGATAGGGAAACGGTATTCCACATTCGCTTCCAGCTTCACATCTCCGGTTTCATCCAGATAACCATACTGTTTATCTTCGGGACGATAAGAACCGGGGCCGATAGAGCGCACTGTAAACGCACGGATACTGTTAGCTCCCCCAATATAGAACTGCTCGCTGTAAGGCGCTACAGTCTGGTTCCCATATGCATACAAAATTCCCCCCATCAAACGAGTGGCTATATGCTGTTTCTCTCCGACTTTAAACAAACAACGCACTTCGGATGTCATTTTCAGGAATTGCGCATAAGGACTGTTTAATAACTTCTTATCTGTTTCCTTGAATCCCTTCCCAAAAGCAGCATACACCAACGAAGTCAGATTACCTGCCGAAGTAAAGGAAGTTTCCCACCATAAATTATTGCGTTTCTTCAACGGGGCGTTATCATACGTAAACGTATAACTCATAGCCGGGATAAACTGATTTCCCAAACTGATTTTCAAACTCCGGTTCTTGTCCACTATCGTATCAAAACGTGTAGTAGTATGCTGCAACGTATTAAATGCCAGTCTGAAAGGAGTCACCGTATGTTTCCATACCCGCGAAGGCTGGAAATCGTATGACACCGTTCCACCAAAAGAAAGCATTTTAAAGAAGCGGGCACGGTTCAACTGACTGGCATACAACTTGAATGAGGTATGCTGCGGAAATCGTGAGCGCATCATTTTTTTACTCATCCACGGCAACACCAGGCGAGGATACTCCAATGAGAAAGAAGTTCCCAGCTCGTATGAATTCAATTTAGAACTGTTCCCATCCGCCGTAGAATTGGTCTGCCATTCGTATGACCCTTTCAACTGGAAAGAAAGCGTGGCGGCTGTACGCATGAAATTCTTCCGCGAGAGGCTGAAAATCGCTCCGGGACCAGTCTGATCCGTACTTTTGGTAGTCACATTGAATTCCAGTTCTCCGTCATACGGCAAATCGAATGTAGCATTCATCCGCACATTCAGCGTATCACACCCCGGCAATGTATCTTGCGGGGCATAGCGGAACTCGGCAAATTTGAAAATGCCCAAACGCGCCAAGGCTTCCTGCGTGAAATTCTGACGGGCCTGAGAATAAAGCTGCCCTTTCTGGTAAAAGAAGCGCTTAGCCAATACTCCGAGACGGATACCGGGTTTCTTACCGCTATAGTGTAAAGTCATTCCCGGAAAGACGATGGAATCAGTAGGTTCCTCCCCTTTATATCCGGTAAGATAAACAGAAGTATTCCCTATATAATAAGGTCTTTTCGCATCGGCAGGCACTCCGGCTTTCGGGACAACCTGCAAACTGACCATTCCCGGTTTGCGCAAGGTATCCGCACGGAAAGTAATGAATTCGGGACGGAAATAATAATAACCATTGTTACGGAAAAGGGTACTCAGCCGCTGGCGCTCCTCCTCCAGTTTCAACACACTGAAATTATCTCCTTTATGCAATACCCTCTGGTCATAAGCAGCCCTGATCAGACTATCGGCGCGAGGAGGATATTTCAGATACATGACAGAGTCCAGATAATAAGGGTTCGCCATATCAATCTTATAACTTAACTTGGCTTTCCGAGGATTCTTCAACGAGTCTACAGAATAAGTCACAGCACCATTGAAAAAGCCATAATCGTGCAACAGATTGGTGGCCACCTTCACACGGGTTTCCGGATTCACCGTAGACAAATACACCGGAGTAGACCCCAGCTTGTTGAAGATCCAATGCCCCACCCCCTTTTTATCCTGGTATTTCACAAAATCATTGTATATCCACAAACCGAAAGGAATGGGAAAACGCAAGGAGTTGCTTCCCAAAATGGCATTATTGGGAGGATAAGACAAAGCAGCCTCCACCTCTTCCAAGGTCTGGACACCGGCAGGGGTCTTGTCTTCATTCAGAATCTCCATATTTTTCACACCGACATATAGCGTTTCGTCTTCCGGCAAATTCCTGGTAGTAGAGCAGGCAGCTGTCATCAGCAACAATACCGATAATAGAAGCAGGTTTATGTTATGTTTTCTCTCCATATCTCCAACAATCATTTTTTCTTCTTAGACTTGAAAATAAACAGTTCGCCCAGGTGACTCATCTTCTTGCGAAGCACAATACCCACACCGGTCTCTATGATCTCACCTTCCAGCACACTCTCATAGTTCTTGTCGTGGAAGAGCTTGACATACCGGGTACCGCTGTTGTCCAAGCGGTATTCTATGGATACATTATCAATAAAGGTTTCATCCTGCTGTACCGTACTTCCGGTAGACACTTTACCGCCTACCACTATACGGAAGCGGTTATTCCAGAAACGTTTGGCGAACTGGAAATTATAATCCGTGCGTTTCCCGCCGCTATCGGCATCATCCACCGTTTCCATGCCCACATTGATATCAAGTGCTTTTCCGGCAATATTCGAGATTTCGCTCTGCAGGAATGAGTTCAAGGCATTATTCACATTAAATCCTCCCGTAGAGTTTCCTTCAGCCATATACATTCCGGTCACCAGCATGGTGACAGCCAGTTTTCCCCGTTCCTCCACCGACATGGCATTCAGCTGGTCTTGCACAGACGCATCCTCGGGAGCCGAAAGGGTAAACGCCAGCCCCAGATTCTCCAGACTCTGGCTCAAAGCGATCCCTACATCAAACCCGACGATACGCGAAGTCTTTCCATCCTCGCCCACCGAAGCACGGACCCTTTCGGCCGCGGTAATGTTCAGTTGCGGATTCATGATATTTCCCGTCCACTCCACATAACTGCCATTTTGAATATTAAAAGTCTTCAGCGGAATAATCGGAATCTGGTATTTCATCTCCCCGCTCATCAAGGAATAACGCCCGGTCAGCAACATATCCCCCTGAGGAGTGTACTGGAATGACAAGTCTCCGCCTCCTTCCAGCAACATATAGTTGGAGCCGTCCGGCACCAGATCCACACGTGCCTGCACCGCCTGGTCTATATGCATGGTCATGGCCACATCCATCCCTCCCAAAGAGATTTGCTGGACAGAGGACTCCTCTACCGAAGTTGTGTCGTTGAAATTGACAAAAGTCACCATATCCCCCAAACGGTCGTTCACCGTCAAGGGAGAGTCTTTCAGGACATAGGTCACATTGGTCTTCCCCAAGATGTTCATGTTCCCCCGCATCACCAGTTCCTCCACAGGACCGCGCAGCGTTGCGTTAAAATCCACATACATCTTGCCGTAAACCATAGCCCGCTTGGTACGGGGAGCATTCAGCAACTCATAATTCTCGGCATGCATTTTAAGGTTCACTGCCGTCCGTTCCAAATCCGAGAAATCCACCTCGCCGTTAATGGTAAAAGGAGTCTTGCCTTTGGTGAATATATCGAACTCCTTGAACATCATCTTACTGTTCACCACCTGCACCGGTTCATTATCAAAACGGAACATGGCAGACATCTCCGGCATGAAGAAAGTCACGGAATCCAATGCCAGTTCCCCATTCAGCAAGGGTTTGGCCGGATCACCTTTCATGGACAATGTTCCATCAATATCCCCGTCCAGTTCCACCATGCGGTCGGGCACAAACGGATTGGCGACATTCAGCGGAAAATGTTCGAAGGCTATATCCGCGCTCAGGCTTCCCGTTCCTTCCTCCGCGGGCAGATAGATACCTCCCAAATGAGCTATCTCCTCACCATCATGGCGTATATAGGCATCCAGATGATGATCCTTTGCCTCACCGGGCAGATACACACCACCCAGTTCCCAATTTCCCAACGCACTGCCTTCATATTTGAATTCATCTATACGCAAATCACTGCTCACCATCATATACGGACCGGAATCTATATAATGCGCTTCTGCTCCGATCCATCCTTCCATATCAGGCATATAGGGAAGGATACGCCGGAATTCTTTCAGATTGATGCGTGAAAGCTCCACCGTCATATCCTGTTTGGCTATGGTATCTTCCCGATTGGTATAGAAACTGAGTCCGGTCCCCTGCTCGTCATGCAAATCCAGATTTGCATGAATCCGCCCGTTGTCAGCCAGATAAATATAGTTATTTTTATTCACGGTAAAAGGACGGTATACCAACGTGGGATGCTCCGGAAAAACCTTCATGCGTATGCCGTGGCGGCGCAGGTCGGCCATCACTCCCATATATACTCCCTGTTCTTTACGGGCATTCAGGTATTGAACCAACAACTGGGCGCTGTTGTTTCCCACATTTCCCTCCAGCGTCACATCAAACGCCTCCTGTCCCGGTTTGGGTCCGTTCACCACTCCGCTCAACATATTTATGCCATTCAGGTCCTGCTGTACATCCAGATAAATGGTATCCAAAGTCAGGCTGTCTGTACGCAATCCATATAAATAAGCCTCCCCGTTCAATCCCTCTGCCGGAGATGAATCCACATCCATAAACAGACGAGTGTATGACAACCCCATCATTGACAGATAATTGGCTATCGGATTATCGGGACCGGAAGATATTTTCAGACATAGTCCCGGAAGAAATTCCCGAAGCTCCTCCTGTTCAATATGTTTGCTTTCCCATTGTTCCGCCAGTTTCTTCATCAGCAAATCCGCCCTGCCGGAAATGTATTCCATGTGCCCTGCTCCTTCCAGACTCAAATCAAGATCCCCCGCACGCAGATAAGCAAAAGTGGAATCTCTGGAAGTGCTGAATCCGGCAAACAGGTCCTTGGAATGGGAAGTGCGTTTGGCAGTGACAATCGTGGCATTCGTCATCTCGGCCTCTACGACATACCTTTTTCTGAGGTCACTGCTGAAACGGACCCCCAGGTGCTGGGAGGTCTGAAAACGGGTATCCATCAGATGAAGCGCCTGCCAATCCAAATGAGCCACATCCATTTTCAAGTCGCCCGAAACATCATGAGGTTTCAAGATACCATCCAAATGCGCCTTGATATCCATGGTCCAGTTTTTCACTGCCAGTGAAGCATGCACCTTTGATTTCTCCAGTCCGGCAGCCAATGAAATTCCTGTCAGATGATAACTGCCATAATGGAAACGGTCTATGCCGCCCTCCGCATTGAAATAAGTACGGGGAGAGAAAAAGTCAAAACCTTCCCCCTCCACTTTCAGACGGGTGGACAAGGTGTACAAAGAATCGGCAGGCATAAACTGGTGCAGGTCAAAATGATTGACAGCCAAGTCTGCCTCATACCTGTCACGCGACAAGTCGTATTTGGCAAACAGACGGGCTGCCCGTTCCATCTTGAAATCATCCGCTACGGAGATGCTGTCATTATAAACCGTTATAGGAATAGTATCGGCCGCAACCACCGCCTGGGCTTCGGGCTGCATCAGCAGCAGGTCCGTGCCCATTTTAGTGCCCGCCATCGTAAATTTGCCTTCCAAGCGCGTTCCGTATGGAATTTCTATTCCTTCAGCCAACGTGGAAACAAACTTCAAATCCTTGGTTTCAGCTTCCAAAGTGATATCCCCCCCGCGCAGCAGACTGTCTGTCAGATGGGTTAGTTCCCCCCGGGCGAACAATCCCAATGCACCGGGCAGCTCGGCAGTCAGCGTAGTCAGTTTCAGCTTGTTCAAATCACCGTCGATCCCTGTACGGATGCGCAAGGGTTCGGAAGGATACTGCCGGATAAACTTTTCATCCATACTTCCCATGAATCTCACCACATCCGGCTTTCCTATATCAGCCATCAGCCGTGCGGACACCAAGCCTTCATCCTTAAAATCCAAGGCATTCCAATCCATCGCAGCGTTCAGTTCCAGATAAGAATCCCGGGTTTCCAGTTTCAATGAAGGCACACGCAGCACCTTGTCATTGGAAACCATCCGCCCTGTGGCAGAAACGATTTCCACTCCCGAACGCTCTTTCAGCACAAACTGGCTGATTATGGCTTTCATATTCCTACCTCCGTAGTATAGGGAATCCAGTTTCACACCGATATCCGTCAGTGCAATATGGGAGGGGTCCAGTCCGGAGGACAGGCTGTCGGCAGCCAGCGGCTTCCCGTTATCGTAACGCACACGTCCGTTCTCTATCCGAAACGTTTGCAGCGAATAGGCCGATTTATGCAAGTCTATCAGCCCGTCGCGCAGTATGGCATTATCCAGCGAAGCCGCCAATGACAAGCTGTCCAAAGGCATATCCAGCGCAAAGGATACATTCTGTAAATCAATATCCTGCAATATTATTTTCCAATAGGTGGTGTCGCTTGCAGCCGTATCGGCCGCAGCGGTGTCATTCAGGCAAAGAGATAAATCCGTATCTTTCAACAAGACTTTGTTAACGATGGCAGTTTCGGGGTCCAGTGCCACTCCATGACTGGAAATGAACAATTCCCCCAAAGTACCGTTCAATTTCATGCCATGTATCAAGTCATTAGAATTCACTGTGGCTCCTTGCAGGGATATGCCATCCACTTCTACCTGCTTTTTCAGCAGTGGCAGCAACTGCACATTCACTTGCAGGCGGCGTACACTGAGCAACGTATCATTATGCGGGGAAGCAGCATCTACATTGGTCACCACCAGATTCAACGGAAAAGACAAAGAGATACGTCCCACGGAGATATTCATACCAGTAGCTTCCGAGGCATATACAGCAGCTTTGTCCACCAGAAAATTCTGAATAGGTGGCAAATAAATCAATATACATAAAATGATGAACAGAATGAACGGAGATGCTATCGTCCACAATGTCCAACGAACATATTTTTTCTTCATCGAGTGTCTGTACAAGTATTCCTGCAAATTTAAACAATTTTATCGGCATAATGGTTGAAAGAACGCAGCTTTTATCTTTTGTTTCCCATAATTTATTAAAAAAGAACTTACGGACTACCTGTTGCCACTAGGAAAGATCTATAATCTTACCCCCGCAAAATTTAAATCTTTCAGCTCTCCCGTCTGTTCCCATAATATGAACAATACGGACAAGCCGACAGATTTCCAAGAAGACGGAAGCTACTTCCAACGTAGACGCAGTTCCTTTTTCTCACACACGTGCGCGCATATTACAAATATGATATAAATCCGGCATCCTTCATCAAAGACTTCCCTCTGAAACGATGGATGCCATACTACTATTCAATGCGAATTTCAAGACTTATGCAAACCATGTTATTCAGAAACTTTTTTAATTTTCTTTTTTCAAGTCTTATCATCTTCCGGTTTTGCCGCCGGTCTTTTTATCTATTTTCTTTCGTCTTTTCTCTTTCCGGTGCTTCTCTTCCCCTCACTCTGCCCCATTTACTTTTCTTCTCTACAAATTATAAGAACACGCACGTTTGTGAGGAAAAAAGACCTGTTTCTGCCGCGTCTGCGTCTGAAGTATTCCTCCGCTCTCTCCCTTTTTTTATCCTTCCTTTCTTCGCTTTTCCGCTCTTACTCTCAATTTTATTTCCTATCTTTGTCCGATAAATAAAAAATAGCTCATGACTTCAAACAAAATTTTACTAATATGCCTAGCCTTCATTGCATTGACTGCATGCAACGCCGGCTCGAAAAGACAAACAAATCATCATATGGAAAATGAAAAGCGTACCTTGGTAAAACTGGAAACCACCATGGGAAATATCACAGTGGCCCTGTATAATGAAACGCCGAAACATCGTGATAACTTTATCAAACTGGTAAAAGAAGGAGTATATGACAGTACATTGTTCCACCGGGTTATCAAACAATTCATGATCCAAGCTGGCGATCCGGACAGCAAAAACGCATCGGATACTGCCATGCTGGGCAGCGGTGATGTGGGTTACACCATTCCCGCTGAGTTCAATCCGAAATTCTTCCACAAGAAAGGAGTATTGGCGGCAGCACGCCAGGGTGATGATGTGAACCCCGAAAAGGCTTCATCGGGTTGCCAGTTCTATATTGTTACCGGACGCAAGTTCACCGAACCGCAATTGCTGGGCATGGAGAACAAAATAAACGAACAGCGTGAAGAGGCTCTATTCGACAGTCTGGCACGCCAGCACATGAAGGAAATATACAAGATGCGCAAGGCGGGAGACAATGCCGGATTACTGGAATTACAGGACACCTTGGAAGCCCAAGCCCGTGAGCTGGCGGACAAAGAAGAGAAATTCCGCTTCACCCCCGAACAGATCAAAGCATACAGCACCATAGGCGGCGCTCCCCACTTGGACGGTTCTTATACCGTATTCGGTGAAGTAACCGAAGGTATGGAAGTAGTGGACAATATTGAAATAGCAAAAACGAACCGCGCAGACCGCCCTATAGAGAATATCCGGATTCTCAAGGCAAGTATTCAGTAATTTGCGACTCAGATGATTAACATTAACCGATACACCTTGTCCAACGGGCTGCGTGTGATACACAATGAGGACAATACGACTCAGATGGTGGCATTGAACCTACTGTACGATGTGGGCGCACGCGATGAAGATCCTGATCATACCGGATTCGCCCATCTGTTTGAGCACCTGATGTTCGGAGGCTCCGTCCATGTGCCCGACTATGACACTCCGGTACAAAATGCCGGAGGCGAAAACAACGCATGGACAAATAATGACATAACCAATTATTACATCACCCTCCCTCGTCAGAATGTGGAAACCGGATTCTGGCTGGAGAGTGACCGTATGTTATCCCTCGACTTTAACCCGCGCAGTCTGGAAGTGCAACGGCAAGTGGTAATCGAAGAGTTCAAACAGCGGAACCTGAACCAGCCATACGGAGACGCCTCACATCTGCTACGCGCCCTAGCTTATAAGGTGCATCCGTACCAGTGGCCTACCATCGGTAAAGAAATCAGCCACATAGCCAATGCCACCCTTGAAGAGGTAAAAGCCTTTTTCTTTAAATATTATGCACCGGACAACGCAATTCTGGCTGTAACGGGACATATTACTTTTGAAGAGACAGTGACATTGGCTGAAAAGTGGTTCGGCCCTATCCCGCGCCGCAACGTAGCCCCCCGCTCACTGCCGGCAGAACCCCGGCAAACGGAAGAACGCCGACTGACAGTAGAGCGGAACGTGCCTGTAGACGCGCTCTTTATGGCATTCCATATCTGTGAACGACGCCATCCCGACTACTATGCTTTTGATATGCTAAGCGACTTGCTGAGCAGCGGACGTTCCTGCCGTCTGGTGCAGCATCTGGTACAAGAGAAACAGGTATTCAACAGTATCGACGCCTATATATCGGGCAGCATTGACGAGGGATTGTTCCATATCACCGGCAAACCCGCCCCAGGCGTCACGCTGGAAGCTGCCGAAGCTGCCGTATGGCAGGAACTGAAGGCATTGACGGAAGAAAGTGTGGATGAAGACGAGCTGGAAAAAGTAAAGAACCGCTATGAAAGTGAACAGATATTCAATAACCTGAATTACCTGAATGTGGCTACCAATCTGGCTTATTTTGAACTGACCGGCAAAGCGGAAGATATTAACAATGAAGTAAACAAATATCGCTCGGTCACTGCCGGCCAGATAAAAGAAGCTGCACAAAAAACATTTGTGCGAGAAAATTGTTCCACACTCTACTATAAAAGTAATTTGCCGACCTGATAATGTGCTAATTTGCCAACTGGCTGCGCCATGCGGAACACAGCGCAGCCAGTTGGCAAATTAGCATATTGGCACATTAGCAATTTATTAACCATGCAACATTACAAAGCACTTTTCACTTTAGGTATCCCTATCGTTATCGGCCAGATAGGTGTCATCATTTTGGGTTTTGCCGATACATTGATGATAGGCCATCACAGCACGAATGAATTAGCCGCCGCCAGTTTTGTCAACAATATGTTTACTTTGGCCATTATTTTCGCTACCGGATTCTCATACGGGCTGACTCCTATCGTAGGGAGTCTGTTCGGACGGGGAGAAACCCATGTAGTGGGACGAATGCTGAAGAACAGCCTGTTTGCCAACACACTGCTGGCCGTATTGCTCACACTCATCATGTGGATACTTTATCTGAATATCCACCGACTGGGGCAACCCGAAGAACTGCTGCCTTTAATGCGTCCCTACTTCATCGTTTTGCTGATATCCTTGTTGTTTGTACTGCTTTTCAACGGTTTCAAGCAATTTGCCGACGGCATAACCGATACCCGCGTTTCCATGTGGATCTTATTGACAGGAAATGTAATGAACATTATCGGCAACTACATTCTGATTTACGGTAAACTGGGAATGCCCGAAATGGGATTGCTGGGAGCGGGAATTTCCACATTGGCCTCCCGTATCATGATGGTGATCGTGTTCGCCGTCATTTTTTTCTGTACCCGACGTTATCATATTTATAAAGAAGGCTTTCTACACAATACGCTCAACCGGGCAGACTTCCTGCACCTGAACAAACTGGGATGGCCCATTGCCATGCAGATGGGAATGGAAACTGCTTCGTTCAGTCTCAGTGCCATTATGGTGGGATGGATCGGGACTACTGCTCTGGCGGCCCACCAAGTGATGCTCGCCATTTCCCAAATCTGCTTTATGATGTATTATGGCATGGGAGCAGCCGTTGCCGTGCGGGTTAGCAACTTCCGCGGACAGAATGACCGGATGAACGTCAGGCGCTCTGCATACGCCGGATTCCATATCATGCTGCTCATCGCACTGATAGGCGCCCTGCCCATCTTCCTGCTGCGTAACGAACTGGGAGGATGGTTCAGCGACAGTCCGGCGGTCAGCGTAATGGTAGCACAACTTATCATTCCGTTCATCATCTACCAGTTTGGTGATGGATTACAGATAAATTTCGCCAATGCCCTTCGTGGAATCGCAGATGTGAAACCCATGATGTATATCGCATTCATCGCCTATTTCCTTATCTCCCTGCCTGCCGGCTATTTTTTCGGTTTCATCATGGATTGGGGAATCATAGGAATATGGATGGCATTTCCTTTCGGACTGACTACAGCCGGAATACTCTATTACCTGCGCTTTAACCGTGATACGAAATAAAAATAAAACCACCATGAGCCTGCCCAACCGTTCCACCAAGCTGAAAGTTGCATTCGGCTATATTCTGCTGACTGCACTGCTCTTTATATCTATCGGATATATCTATCAAGAAATGAAGTCACTGTCCGGAACCGGTGATGATGAAGCCATCCTGAGCCAACGGCGCCATGTCACCAACCAAATTATCAGCCAGCTCTATCAGGCGGAAGTCATCGGACAATCGCTCAGTACGGGACAAATAGAACAATACTACCGATACCAACGAGCCATGAAACAAGCCACCACGGCACTTGACTCCCTACGCACGTTGCTGACAGACAGCATACAACTGGCGCGACTGGATACCGTAGGAATGCTTTTCATGGATAAAGAACGGAATATGCGCAACCTGCTGAAAGCAATTCAGGACGGTGGGACAGATATACTTTACAAACAGCATATAGACGAACTGATCGCCCAGCAAGATTCCTTGCTCAGCCTTCCCCATGTACGAAAAAAAGTAATCACACACACCAATTCTTATATTATTCGTAAAAAGCCCAAAAGCTTCTTCAAACGTTTGGGAGAAGTGTTCTCGCCCGGAAAAGCAGATTCCACACAGGTCAACAATGTGATTCAGGAAGAATATACCGATACGCTGACCGAGGCATACAGTCCGGCAGATACTGTGGTCACCATGTTGAAAAACATACAGAGCCGAGTAACCGATACCCAACAAGAACGTATGGAAATGGTCAATCGCCGCACCCAGTCCCTGCGCCTCAGCGGCTTGAAACTAAGTCAGAAAGTCAATCAGCTATTAAGTACTATAGAGGAAGAAGAGCAAGCTTTGGCCCAAAACAAACATATACAAGAGGAATATATTCGCCAAAGCTCTATCCGCACAGTGGCGGGAATCGCCATTGTCGCTGTGGTTCTGGCTATTTTCTTTCTGGTCTTGATATGGAGAGACATCACTCGCAGCAACCACTACCGCCGAGAACTGGAAAAAGCCAAACGTCGCGCCGAAGACTTATTGGCGGCGCGTGAAAAACTAATGCTGACCATCACCCACGATATCAAAGCTCCCGTGGGTTCCATCTTGGGCTATACCGACCTGCTGGAGCGGATCACTACCGAAGAACGCCAGCGTTTCTATCTGAACAATATGCAGAGTTCAGCCAATCACCTGCTCAGCCTGGTCAAATCCCTGCTGGATTACCACCGGCTGGATGCACATAAAATGGACGTCAACCAGGTATCGTTCAACCCCCACCAACTGTTCGACACCATTTATATTAGCTTCAAACCGATGGCAGACTCCAAACAGCTGGAACTGAACTATCATTGCAACGAATCATTGAACCGCGTATACATAGGAGACCCGTTCCGTATCCGCCAAATAGCGGAGAATCTGCTATCCAATGCACTGAAATTCACTAAAGAAGGAGGCATCACCCTGCGGGCAGCATTGGAAAACGGCCAATTGCATTTCAGTATCAGTGACACAGGATGCGGTATCAGCCAAGAAGAGCAACAACGTATCTTTCAGGAATTCACCCGGCTCCATAATGCACAAGGACAAGAAGGATTCGGCTTGGGACTGGCCATCACCCGTAAACTGGTGCTTCTGCTCGAAGGGGATATCAAGATAGAAAGCGAACAAGACAAAGGCAGCTGCTTCCATGTATATCTGCCTTTGCCTGAGGGTCCTTCCCATCCGGATGAAAATCTTTCCGGACCGGGAGCAGAACATACTCCTGCTTCCCCTGACGCAACCGGGATCCGGCAAACAGACACTCCACGCGAAGACAGTGAGCCGATTCACCTGATTTTAATTGACGACGACCGCATACAGTTACAGCTTACCACCGCCATGCTGGAACGCCCCGGAGTGACTGTGACCTGCTGCCATCATCCCGAAGAGCTCCTCAACCAATTGAAAGAAAAGCGCTTCGACGTCTTACTCACGGACATACAAATGCCTGCCATGAACGGATTCGACTTATTGAAAGCCATCCGCACGCTGGACACATCATGGGTGCAAACCCTGCCGGTGATCGCCCTGACCGCCCGTAGCGATATGGACGAAAATTATTTCTGTTCACATGGCTTTGCCGGTTGCCTGCACAAACCTTTCACCATAAACGAATTGTTTACAGCCATCTTCCAGGTCACAGGAAAGGATGTACCCGCCACAGGAAATCCGACTCCCCATATAGCACCGGCCAAAGAAAATCATCCCCAACAAGAAACGTTGGATTTCTCCGCCCTGACCGCCTTCTCGGAAGATGATCCGGAAGCAGCCTCAGAAATACTCCGTACCTTCATCAGCGAAACAAAAAAGAACCGAGAGTGTATGGAAGAAGCATTGGCGAAAAAGAATATGGAAGACATCACGGCAATAGCTCATAAACTGTTGCCACTGTTCACCATGCTGGGAGCTACCCGTTGCATTCCTGCACTGACATGGATGGAACAAAGACGAGGGACAACCGAAATCGGTGAAGAAGCGATAGAGAAAACAAACTTTATAATAGAAGAAATAGAAAAAGTAATTGACGAAGCAAAAAAGCAGATCGAAATACCGAATGAAGCATGAAGAATTAAGCCCTGTTAAGTTAAAAGGTATTAGAAATAGAGTCCGTGTTTCGGTACACCGTGAAAAAAGCTTATTTTTGCACGAATAAAAACCACATAAAGATGCCACATTCCATTCTGATAGTAGAAGATGACTTGACTTTTGCCACCATGTTGAAAACTTGGCTGGGTAAAAAAGGATTTTCGGTTGATACAGCAAGCAGTAATGCGCGCGCACGCAAACAACTGGATGCACAACCATACGATCTTGTTTTGTCTGATCTGCGCCTGCCTGATCAAGATGGTATCTTCTTGCTTTCATGGATGAAAGAACAGAAATATAACATCCCACTCATCATCATGACAGGCTATGCTGACATCCAAAGCGCTGTACAGGCTATAAAACATGGAGCCAGTGATTACATTTCAAAGCCGATACAACCGGATGAGTTGCTGAAGAAAATTAATGAGGCATTGCAAAACAAAGCTTTACCCACACCGGTAGGAATAGAAAAGAACACAGTCGCGCCCAAAGCATCTAAGAACAAAGCCGTTCCCCACAGTGCAACCGTTCCTCCCTCTAATTTTCTGGAGGGGGAAAGCGAGGCAGCGCGCCAACTCTACAATTATGTAGGTCTGGTAGCCCCCACCCCCATGTCCGTGCTGATAAACGGTGCTAGCGGAACAGGTAAAGAGTATGTGGCGCACCGTATTCATCAGCTAAGCAAACGGGCCGACAAGCCATTCATTGCCATAGACTGCGGTTCTATCCCCAAAGAGCTGGCGGCTTCCGAATTTTTCGGTCATGTCAAAGGCTCCTTCACAGGGGCGTTAAACGACAAAACAGGAGCATTCGTAGAAGCCAACGGAGGTACTTTGTTTCTGGATGAAATAGGCAACTTAAGTTATGAAGTACAGATACAGTTGCTCCGTGCCTTGCAGGAAAGACGTATCCGTCCGGTCGGCTCCAATAAAGAAATAGAGGTAGACGTGCGACTGGTCAGCGCTACCAATGAGAACCTGCAACAGGCCATTGAAAAAGGAAACTTCCGCGAAGATCTTTACCACCGCATCAATGAATTCACCCTTCGTATGCCGGCATTAAAAGAGCGGCAAGAAGATATCCTGCTATTCGCCAATTTCTTTTTGGATCAGGCAAACAGAGAACTGGACCGCCAGCTGATAGGGTTTGATACCGCTGCCAGCCAAGCTTTACAAACGTATTCATGGCCCGGAAACCTCCGGCAATTGAAAAATATAGTAAAACGTGCCACCCTATTGGCACAGAGCAACTTCATCACCCTTGCCGAATTAGGTTATGAGCTGCAGGAACCTATAAGGTCCGCCGGTCCGCAGACATTCAGCCTGCATGATGAAGCGGCAGAAAAGAAACGTATCCTTGAGGCATTGAAGCAAACAGGAAATAATAAAAGTAAAGCCGCCATCTTATTAGGCATAGACCGGAAAACTTTATATAACAAATTGAAGCTGTACGATATTCAATAACTTTACCAACAAGAATCTACTGTACCGTAAGGCTGTTACCCCTGCTGTTCCAGTAGGGCACAACCTTACAGTATATACCCCATTCCCCCATCGGCCATGTGGAATAATTCCACAAGATATTCCCCATATTCCACACTTTTTCCCATCTTCCTTTCATCCCAATCGAAGGCAATTTGCTAAATATCAGCACTTTAAAAAACAATCCCGTTTTCTGGCACAGATATTGTTTTTCTGTTATCAGAGAAAACTAAACAACATAGTATTAACAGTAAAAACCTACAATTATGAAAAAGTTATTTGTTGCAGCAGCATTGGTAATGGGATTAGGAACATCAGCAGCATTCGCCGACAACTTTATGGTGGACTCTGTGACCGTAACTATGATAAATGACTTTACCCCTATTGAAGTGAAAGACCTTCCGGCTGCCGTGCAGGAAGCTATCACAAAGAACTATGCAGAATCTACTATCAAAGAAGCTGCCGTAGAAGCGAACGAAGATGGAACTAAAACTTACAAGGTTGTTTTAACTGATGAAGAGGGAACTGAAAGCACTGTACTTTTCAGCGAAAGCGGAGAAGTTTTGAAGTAAATGAAAGATGCCTAAAAGTAAGAAAAGGGAATGCTGTGAAGCATTCCCTTTTTGTTTTCTATCTTTAATCCATCTCAAAGCCGTTCCACAAATTACCTTCGGGTACCGGTGCAGTCAACTGGATCATTTCCTTCGACACAGGGTGAACGAACTGTACCGTCCGAGCATGCAGGCAAATACTGCCATCCGGATTGGAACGTGGAAAGCCATATTTCAAATCACCTTTAATGGGACATCCCATCTTGGCCAACTGGCAACGAATCTGATGATGCCTTCCGGTTTTCAGATCCACCTCCAATAAATAATAATTCTGAGAATGGCCGATAAGCTTATAATGCAGTACAGCTTTCTTGGAATTTTTTACTTCCTTATCGTATGCATAAGACTTATTCTGTTTCTCGTTACGTACCAGATAGTGTACCAGCTCACCCTCCGTTTCCTTGGGGCACTCTTTCACTATCGCCCAATAGGTCTTTTTCACCTCACCGTTACGGAACATCTCATTCAGTCTGGGCAATGCCTTGCTCGTTTTGGCAAACACCACCAATCCGCTGACGGGACGATCCAAGCGGTGGGTCACCCCAATGAAAACATTGCCCGGCTTATTATATTTCTCTTTCAGGTATTGTTTCACCATCTCCGACAAAGGAGTATCACCGGTCTTGTCTCCCTGAACGATTTCAGAAGAAGTCTTATTGACTACAATAATATGATTATCCTCGTAAACAACTATCATATTACATGTTCATACCGCCGTCAACCTGGATAACCTGTCCTGATACATACGAAGACATATCAGAAGCCAAGAAAGTAGCCACATCCGCCACATCTTCAGGAGTACCTCCACGACGCAAAGGAATCTTCTTAGCCCACTCAGCTTTTACTTCGTCAGACAATTTGGCTGTCATATCCGTAATGATGAATCCCGGAGCGATGGCATTGGCACGGATACCGCGAGAACCCAATTCCTGAGCGATGGATTTAGCCAAACCGATCATACCGGCTTTTGAAGCAGAATAATTACATTGACCGGCATTTCCGTGAACACCCACTACAGAAGCCATGTTAATAATGCTCCCACTCTTCTGACGCATCATGATAGGAGTGCATGCGTGGATAAAGTTAAAGGCAGACTTCAAGTTCACAGCGATTACCGCATCCCACTGTGCCTCACTCATACGCATCATCAAGCCATCTTTCGTGATCCCTGCATTGTTTACCAGAATATCAACAGAACCAAAATCATCCTTAATCTGATTAACCACTTTCTCAGTATCCTCAAAATTCGCAGCATTAGAAGCATAACCTTTCACCTTTACACCCAACGCAGCAATTTCTTTTTCTGTATTCTGACCGTTTTCATCAATTACCAAGTCTGTAAAAGCGATATTTGCTCCTTCGGCAGCAAACTTCAATGCAATCGCCTTACCAATACCACGAGCGGCACCTGTCACAATCGCAGTCTTTCCTGTTAATAATCCCATAATTTTTGATTTTATAATTATAAAGTAATTTTATTCCTTATTCTGTTCTTTGCGTCCCAATGCGCCATACACAATTTTTGCCACGTATGCCCATCCTGTCTCATCGTCCAGCTCCTCACCTATCTGACCACGTATATAAGGCGCTTCAATTCCTTTCACGCAATAGTGCACAATATCCGCCACGATATTCACATTGTCTATATCAAAGATTCCCTTTTCCTTTCCTTCCGTCAACACCTGCCTGAACAGCTTTGTTTCCGTTCGGTCAAAATTCTTCCGCACTGCCTCCACTCTCCATATATCACGGAAAAAACCGGCACGCAAAGTTCCGTTCCTGAACACCACCATCTTGATAGAGTCCAGATGTGTTTCTATCAGCCGCAGTATTTTCGTATCAGGAGCGATATCCTGTTCAGCCACTTTCTCCATAGCGCCCGACAGCATCTCTAACTCCGACTCCACCACTGCCATATAAATGTCTTCTTTGCTCTTGAAATACGTATAGAGCGTGCGTCTTCCTTTCTTGGAAGCCACCGCTATATCATTCATTGTCGTATCATCCACCCCGTTCTTCGCAAAAAGCTGACGGGCGACGTCTACCAATTTAGCCCTAGTCTTTGATACTGCCATATAAGTTCAATTGCACATTACATATATATGTGAGCAAAATTACATTTTTTCTTTGTACCACACAAACAAATAAAGTATAATCTTAAAGTAAATGTTAATTAACATATTACATACACTCTATATATCAACACATTAGATAAAAAGATTATTTTATTTGAGAAAAAGATGCAGAAATAATTTGGAGATTAGAAAAAAAGCCGTACCTTTGCACCCGTAATCAAAACACAACATCGCGGAGTGGAGCAGTTGGTAGCTCGTTGGGCTCATAACCCAA